>LFFM01000017.1_pt1 | contig 87455 bp, 81 predicted proteins | sample 643131 | NCBI WGS metagenome assembly LFFM01 (sample SAMN03777445, study PRJNA286221) | soda lake metagenome | biome: soda lake; feature: Kulunda steppe; material: water; isolation source: sample Tc-Br brine of Tanatar trona crystallizer | place: Russia: Kulunda steppe | collected 2011-07 | reverse complement strand
TTTTCCCCCCAGACCAACCCGGTAGCTTCCGGTGTTCCTCGAGAGTTTATGTACCATCAGGGGGCCAGGATGTCCATGCGATCACGGAGACCACCTCGCGTGGGGAAGCGATCACGAACACGGTTCGGCACGGACGAACGGGCAATCGAAGGGTTGCCGATCCGGTTGATAATCGCGCTAGTCGTTGGCGTGGCCAGTCTCGCCATCATGATGAGCATGCTCGGCGGGATCGGCACGCTCGGCGAAACCGAAGTCGACGTCGAGACCGATCCAACGACCATCGACGCCGGGAGCGAAACGACGGTTCAGCTCACGGTCATCGGTGACGACGGCAACACCGTCGAGGGAGCGACGGTCATCGTCACGACCGACGAGGCAACGCTCGACGGTGCCGTAAAGGGTGAAACCGACGGCGGTGGGGACGTCTCACTCGATCTCGAGCCCGAGCTCAGACAGGGCCAACGAACGGGGACGCTCCACGTCGACATCGTTCCCCCAGCTGACACCGATTACGTGAACGAACAGGCGAACAACGAGATCGTCGTCATCGAGTCGTAGACTCCCACTCGATCCAGTCCCGTTCCCAGCCGCTTCGCGATTGGGCGCGCGACCGAGCGTGCTCGACATCCTCGCGAGCCATGCGGTTTCGCTCGAGGGCACCCGGCTGTTCACCCTCGACCAGCAAGGGCTCGAACGAGACGGTGCCGAAGCGTTCGGTCGTCCCCTCAGCTGAAACGGCGACGAGATCCTGGGGTTGGCTCCCCCTGGGATAGACCAGTCGGCCGCCCGCCGCCAGCTGGTCGACCAGCGACGTTGGGGGCGCGACGACGGCGGCCTCGACGAGAATCCGATCGAACGGCGCGTACGCCTCGAGCCCGTCAGCCCCGTCGCGGCAATCGACGAGGACGCCGGGGTAGCCCGCGGCCTCGAGATTGGTCCGGGCCTCGTAAACGAGCGGTCTGGCGATGTCAACCGCGTGAACGCCCGCTTCGCCGACGAGTTCGGCCAGCACAGCCGCAGTGTAACCGACGCCACTCCCCACGATCAACACGGCGTCCCCCGGCTGGGCCGAGAGGGGCTCGAGGAGGCGGGCGACAGTACGGGGGGCGAGCACGCGCGTGCCGAGGCACTCGTGTGCTCGGTCAGCGTAGGCCTGTCGCTCGTCGTCGACGAACTCGTGGCGCGGAACCTCTCGCATCGCCACGGCCAGTCGATCGTCCTCGAGGACGCCCTTGGACTCGTGGCTGAGCCCGTCGACCATATCCTCCCGAAGCACCGCGAGGTCCATACGCGTGCTATCGTGGCGACGGTTATCAACGCCTCGCTTGTGGAACTCGGGCCGATAGGTCTACGATTCCCGGCGGGCGGCCACGAGATGGCGGTCCGTCCCGGGAACGGGTTCGACAACGGGCTCGTGGAAGCCGACCGCCTCGAGCCACTCGCGGTAGCACTCCGCGTCGTGGACGCGTCCGGCAGCCGTCTCGAGGAGTGCCTCGACGGCAGCCCGCGTGGCGGCCGATCCCTCGAAGCGATCGACGACGGCAATCCAGCCATCTGGTGAGAGATGGTCGATGGCGTCGGCGAAGAATTGCCGATTGCCAGCAGGCCCAACGCGGTGCAGGTGGTCGATCGACACGATCAGGTCGAAACGGTCGGCAGCCGTCGAACCGTCACCGAGCGCCAGGCTCAGGTCCGACGGTACAGGGGTCGCGAGCGTGTCCACCTCGCTGTGGGCGAGGAGCGCGTCGGAAGCCTCGAGACGGTCGCCGGTGTCGACGAGGGTACACGAGCAACCGCGAGCGACGAATTCTCGGGCGTGACGACCCGGAGCACCGCCGATCTCGAGGAGCCGGCCGGCGTCGGGTGCCAGACGATGGACGGCGGTCACGGTGGCCCGAACGGCAGCCTCCTCGCGGGCGGCCGCCGCACCCAGGCGGTTTCGTGTGTCCGCGACGGTCGCCATCGGTGGCGCACCCTCGAGCGGTTCGGGGAGAGCGAGCCCCCGATCGAGCAGGTCCAGGCGGTGTGGAAGCGAGCCGATGGACCGAACGTCGCGTTTGGCCAGAAACCCGAGCGACCGGTTCGTGGGCTCGAGCGTGCCGTCGACGGCTGTAAGAAAGCCTTCGCGCTCGAGAGCGACGATCAGTACCTGAGCGGTGCGCTCAGTGAGTCGGGTCTCGGCGGCGAGGTCGGCGGGCGTTTCGGCCGTGGTCATCAACGCCTCGAGCGCGCCGGTTTTCCTGGCGGCCCGAAGCAAGAGAAGCGTTTCGAGCGACGGGTGGTCGACTGACATGGCTAATCAACGGGACCAGCGCCTCGAAAAGGCAGCTGTTTGGCGCACCTGGAGGGGCACTGGCGTCGTCGACTCACCCGCGGATGTGAACGAACCGAACGCCACCTTCTTTGCGTCGCTCGAGGGAGCCGTCGGCCCGTTTCCGGGCATAGGTGAGTGTCTGGACGCCGGTGTCGGACCCGAGGGGCGCGAGCAGACGACCGCCGGGACGAACCTGCTCGACGACGGCCTCGGGAAAGTCGGCGGCGCCACAGGTGAGGTAGGCGGCGTCGAACGGGGCGTGTTCGGGCCACCCCTCGCGGCCGTCGCCGACGCGGACCGCGATGTCGTCGTAGCCCAGGTCGGCGAGCATATCGCGGGCACGCTCGGCGAGTCGAGTGCTGTACTCGACGCTATAAACGCAGTCGGGGCCGACGAGTTCAGCCGTGACGGCGGCGTGGTAGCCACAGCCGGTACCGATCTCGAGGACTCGATCGCCCGGCGAGAGATCGAGGTGGTCGGCCATGATGGCCACCATGTGTGGCGCGCTGATCGTCTGGTCGTCGCCGATGGGCAAGGGACGATCGGCGTAGGCAGTTCCCTGACGGGCCGGCGGGACGAACGCGTGCCTGGGAACGGCCTCGAGGGCTGCCTCGACACGATCGTCGACGCCCGTTCGGCGGGCGACCGACTCGGCCATGCGTCGTCGTTCCTCGTGGCGTTCGGGGGGTCCGTTCGACGGGGAATCGGATGGGGTCATGGTCCGCTGGGGTTGGGATTTTCGGGTCGGTCGAGCTTACCAGGCCGACCAGGCTCGAGTCGTCTCGTCGTAGGCGTAGACGCGTTTTGCGTCCTTCGCCAGGACGGTGTCGCCGGGCTGTTCGTAGCGATCACGCTCGTAGCCCTCGGCATCGCCACGGACGACGAAAGCATCGATTTCGAACTCGTCGTCACCGAAGCTGTCCGTCTCGCCGACGGTGAACTCGTAATCGCCGGGGACGTAGACCGTGATCGAACGGCTGTCCTCCTGGCGGCCGTCCTGCGGGTGGACCGTCACGTTCACCGAGACGTTGTCGACCTCCCGGGTCCAGACCGTCTCGACCTCCTCGGCCGGAGCCGAGTCGGCGCGTTTCATCTCGCCGATTTCGATGCTGGTGACCCGGACGGTCGCGAGGACGTCCTCGGTCTCGAGCAAGAACTCGTCGCCGAGTTCGACGGTCTCCTCGGCGGGCGTGGTCACGTTCGCGGTGAACGATTCGTCGTCCTGGGAGACGACGACGTCGAGGGTGACCTCGCGTTCGGCTTCGGGCTGGATTTTGTGGACGTGTCCACACTCGGAACAGCGGACGGTGAGGCTGCCACCGCCGGGTGACAGCACCTCGTGGACCGTCTCGAGGTCCGGCGAACACGACGGACAGGGCGTTGGGAGCCGGTCCTGGGAATCGCTCATGGCCCGTTACTACAGGCTCCGTCCGTAAAAGACGATTGAAGCGAGTGTGTCGGCTCTCGAGATCACTCGGTCCCGGGTAACTCGATCGGGTCGCCGTCGGCGTACACCGTGGGGTTGCGAAGAATGCCGTCGAGGTGGATCGGTGCCTCGACGTTGCCGCCGATCCCCGCGTCGTCGCCGATCGCGATGTGAACCGTGCCGCCCGCCTTCTCGTCGAGGAGGACGCTCCCGACGAGTTCGGTCACGGCGACGTTGGTCCCGATACCCAGTTCTGCGAGATTCCGGGCGGCGTCGCCGACGTCCGCGGCGGCCGTCTCGACGGTCTCCCGGATCTCGTCGTCGGAGATGCGCGTTACCTGCCCGTCTTCGACGTCGAACTCGAGGGTCTCGCCCTCGGCAAGCAGGCCGTGGGGGCGCATCGTCCCGTCGACGACAAAGGTACCGTCGGCGCTTTCGGGGCTGACGAACACCTCGCCAGCGGGGAGGTTCGACATCTGTCCGGGCTCGTGAACGATGCCCGTGTCGGAGAGGAATTCCCGCTCGCCGATATCGAAGGTGATGTCGGTACCCGCAGGCGTCGTGACCCGGATTTCCGCAGCGCCGTCGACCTGTTCGCGGACGGCCCCACAGTGGGCGGCGATGGTCTCGTAGTCGGCGTCCAGCCCGGTGACGAACACCTCCTCGGTGATCCCCGGGAGGGTGGCGACGCGAGCGCCGGCTTCGTTGGCCGCACCTCGTGCGCGGGTGTGACTCAGGCTCTTGGTGGTTGGAGCCAGGACGACGTCAGCGTCGGCCATCGCGGCGGCAACGGGGGCGGGCGGTTCGCTCCCGTGGGTCGGCCCCGGTTGATACCGAGTGAGTACGGCGTCGTCGGTGATCTCGCTCGCGACGTCGTACAGTGCCTCGCCGATGTCGACTCGGCTGTCGTCGGTGACGATCGCACAGGCCTCCTCGGCCTCGAGGGCCAGGCACTGTCGAATCGCCGTTTCGGCGGGTGAACGGAGGTCGGACATACGTCTACTGTCTCGAGCGCGCTGAAAGCTCTTTCCGAACGCCGACACTCGCCGATCGCCAGCCGCTCGAGACAGAAATCCGGGTGGACCGACTGGGCGTCAGTCGCGTTCGACGAGGCCAACGGAGACCGTCAGGACGCCGTTGCGGTAGGTCGCAGTGCGGTCCTCGCCAAAGGCGAGCTCCTCGTTCGGCGGGGAGAGGGTCCGTTCGCGATACCGCTCGTCCTCGAAGGCGATCCGGATCGTCCCGGAGCCCATGGCGACCGTGATATCCGCGAGGGGCGCCCCGTGTGTGTCGACGACGACGTCGAATCGCGCCGCTGCCGTGTGGTGAAGCCGTCTCGTTCGGGGATGGTGGGCGGTCTCGAAGCCGCTCCCGAGCTGAACCATGGCCGTCTTCGGCGTCCCGGACTCGAGTGGCTGTGGCTGGACAGGTGTAGCCGTCAAGAGGGGGTGAGCGCCAACACTACGGGTTTCGTAGTGTATCGCTTTGCTTTCGATAGTGGCGCAGTTTGGAACCTGAGCATCGACTCGAAAGAGAGTCTCCCTCGAGGAACTAGAGCGTTGATTGGCCCGTTGCAGTCACGAACCGCCGAGCACCGACACCGCCGTGAGCACTCGGCGGCAAACTGTTATCCGGTTACCGCTCACTCGGTTTCGTTGCCGTCCCCATCGGTATCGCCCTCGTCGCTGGTTCCGTCGTCGTCGGTCCCATCGTTTGCGGTCTCGTCATTTCCTTCGGCATCGTCCGCTGGCCCCTCGTCTTCCTGGTCGTCTTCCGCAGCGTCATCGCCGTTTGCCGTCTCGCCGTCGGTTGTCACGTCGTCTTCAGCGACATCGTCGCCGTTCGGGGTTTCCTCAGCTGCCGTTTCATCGTCCTCCTCGACGTCGTCGTCGTTCGGAGTTTCCGCATCTGCCGACTCGTCGACGTCGTCCTCGAGGTACGCACTGGCCGGATCGGTCGCTACGCTCACGGACTCCTCGAGGCCGAACGCGGAGAGGTCGACGGTCCACTCGAGGACCGCGCCGTCGTCGTCAGGATGCCAGGTGGTCTCGAAGCTCCCCGATCCCGGCGGAAGCTCGTTCGGCGGGTCTTGGCTCGCGGTTCCCTGGGTGAACGAACTGCTGGCCACCAGCGCCGACTCGTTCGGGTTCTCGTGGCCGAAGGTGACGGCGACGCTGTCGCCCTCACCAGTTGCAGCGTCGACCGAGAGCGAGGGGAGCTCGGGGGCGATAGCCGCTGTGCAATCTGCGGGGTTGCTGTGGCTTGTCGAGCCCGGAACGGCGTCCGGTTCCGTGATTCCCGTGATCGCGGTCCCGAAGACGCCGCGATTCGCGACGGTGACGGTGACACTCGAGTCGTCGCCGGTGACGCCGGCGTCGTCCCCGACCTCGAAGACCACCGTTCCCTCGAAGGGGGTGGAGACCTCGTCGCCGATGGTGATGAAATCCTCGCCGGTCGTGGTGCCGACGCCGCTCTCGGTGTTGAATATCGTGTGGGCCGCGATGGTGTCGCCGTCCGCGAACGACCCGCTGACCTCGACCCGTGAGCAGTCGACGAAGTCGACCTCGAGGGCGTCCGGATCGGTGTCCTCGTCATCGTCATCAGGCTCTTCCTCGTCGTCTGTATCTTCCATGCCAAACACCGAAACCGTGTGCTCGTCAGTTTCGCCGTCAAGTTCGACCGTCACCGGAAACTCGACGTCTCGCTGAACGGGATACGTGTCGTACCCCAGTGTGACCGTCTCCGCGTCGTCACCGTCGACAGTCACCGATTTGTCGTCGACGACGTCGCCCCCGGCCAGGAGTACAAGGTCACCACGCTCGCTTTCAGCAGCTGCGTTCCTCACCTCAACGTCGACCTCGAGGCGATCGCCCGCATCGACGGGGTCGTTCGTGGCGACGATCGACGGCCGGAGTGCGGGTGGATAGTCGGCGTACACCCGAACGGTCTCGTGAGCGCTCGCGCCCGTCGTTTTCACCGTCACCGGGAACTCGACGTTCCGCGGGACGGGGTACGTCTCGTAGGCCAACTCGAGTGTGGTCGAGTCGCCAGCTCCGAGGTCGATGGGTGCCGAATCGACGCGGTCGCCCGCCACGAGGTGAACCGTCTCCTCGAGCGGATCCGTCCCGACGTTCTCGACGGCCGCGGTCACGGCGAGTTCGTCTCCCGCTCCCACGGGCGCGTTGGTCTCCGTGATGTCGATCTCGAGGGCCGTGACGCCATCGGCGAACACCTGGACACTCCGACTCTCGGCATCGTCACCGGCATCGACTCGGACGGGGAACGCGACGTCGGTCCGGACGGGATAGGTTTCATACCCCAATTCGAGCGATTCAGTCGTCTCGCCCTCGACCGTGACCGACCGGTGGTCGACCACCTCGCCGCCAACGACCATCGACACGTCACGGCTGGCTGCCGACGCCCCCTCGTTGGTCACCTCGAGGTCGAACAGGAGGGTGTCGCCCGCCTCGAGGGGGTCGTTCGAGTCGGTGATCGCGATGGCGACTGGACCGCCGTCCGGTTCGGTGACGGTCCATGGCGTGGTGCTGGTCGTTCGCCCGTCGGTCGTGGACACCCAGACGTGGATCGGACAGCCGTGACAGAGCGCCGATTCGATGTCGAGGGTGGCTGTGTCCGTCTCGCCCAACACCGAAGCCTGGCCGAGGATCACGTCGGCGTGACCCAGCCACCAGGTGACCGACGCGAGCTCGCCCTCGGGATCGGCGACGTCGACGTCGAGCGTGACGCTCCCGTCGGGGTCCGCAGGGACCTCGAGTGACCCGGCCGCTGGCGCGGTCGCTTCGACGGCGGGAGGGCCCGCCGCGCCTCCGTCGACGGTGACGGACCACTCGGCTGTCGCGTTGGCCACCTCGCCGTCGCCCTCGACGGCCGCGCGAACGGTGTACGACCCCGGGTCGTCGAACGTGTACGACCAGTAATCACGACCCGTTCGGCTGGCGTACTCGGCGTTCCAGGGCCCCATCGACCAGCCGGCGTACTCGCCCTCGAGGTACCAGTGTGTGACCCCCCCATACTCGGCGGCGGTTTCGACCTCGAACCGAACCGTGGTTCCGGGGGCGATTGTTACCTCGGAGTCGGGGTGGGTGGCGGCGGCCTCGAGGTCGTCGACGCCGGTGACGGTGACGGTGCGCTCGTCGACCGCGTCGTCGGTAGCGATTTGGACCGGAAACTCGACGTCGCTTCTGACTGGGAACGTGCGATGCCCGAACGTCAGGACGCGGCTGTCCCCCGCCTCGAGCGTGAAGTGACGTCGGCCACCCACCGGTTCCTCCCCGATATGCATCACTGCCTCGACGTCGATCGAGCCGTCGGTCACGTTGGTGACTTCGGCGTCGACGCTGAGTTCGCCCCCCGCCGGGACCGGCTCGTTCGTCTCGAGGATCGCGACGTCCAAGGCGGCGACGGTAGCCGATTTTCCGCCGGTGACCGCCACGAGGACCCCGAGACTCGTGGCTGCCCCCACCAGGTAGCCTCGTCGGTGCATGGAGGCGAGTACTCGATCCGCGACTAATATGTTTCCCTCGAGTTTAGCCAGTAATTAACCATTGATTCGTGACTGTCAGGGTAACGGAGGGGTGTACGATGTGCCTACCACAACGGAGCGGTGACGGTGATGTGCCGCCTCACTCCCCACCGTCGGCGAGCGTCTCGAGGGCGTGATCCAGATTCCCCGCCTGGGCTGCCCAGAGGGTGGCGTACCGGCCGTCGGCCTCGAGCAAGGTGTCGTGATCGCCCCGCTCGACGACGCGGCCCCCCTCGAGGACGAGGATCCGGTCGGCCTCCCGAATCGTCGAGAGTCGGTGGGCGATGGCCAGGGTGGTCCGACCCTCGGTGAGTCGGTCGATCGACTGCTGGATCATGAGTTCCGTCTTCGTGTCGACGGCGCTCGTCGCCTCGTCGAGGATCAGGATTTCGGGATCCTGGAGCACCGTCCGGGCCAGAGCCACCCGTTGGCGTTGCCCGCCGGAGAGTTTTACCCCACGCTCGCCGACCCGTGTCTCGTAGCGCTCCTCGAGATCGGTGATGAACTCGTGGGCCTGGGCGGCTCTCGCGGCCTCGCGCACGTCCGCCATCGGGGCGTCGAACTGACCGTAGCGGATGTTGTCCGCGATGGTGCCGTCGAAGAGGAACGTCTCCTGACTGACGTAACCAACAGCCCCGCGCACGTCGCTCACGCACACGTCGCGAACGTCGTGTCCGTCGACGCGGATGGCCCCCTCGTCGACGTCGTACAGTCGTAAGAGGAGTTTCAAGACGGTCGATTTGCCCGCTCCCGTCGGTCCGACGAGGGCCACGGTGTCTCCCGGTTCGGCCTCGAATGAGACGTCCTCGACGACGACCTCCTCGTCGCCCTCGAGGTCCTCACCAACGGCACGGGCCTCGGTTGCGCTGTAACTGAACGAGACCCCATCGTACTCGACGTGACCCCGCACGTCCTCGAGCGGCTCCGGGTCCGCTGGGTCGGTCACGTACGCCGGGATATCCATCAGCCCGAAGACGCGCTCGCTCGAGGCCTTGGCGTTCTCGTACTGATCGACGATGTTCGAGACCTCGGCCAGTGGGGCGACGATGAACTGGGTCAAAAAGAGAAAGGTGACGAACTCCCCGACTTGCAGGTCACCCGTCATCGGCCCAGGTGCGGTGTCCATCATGATCCACCAGCCGCCGACGAGGAAGGTCGCGGCGAAGGCGATACCGGCGAGCAGTTCCATCCCCGGTCGGTAGACGTAGGAGAGTTTGAGGACCGCCATCGTATCGTCGAACAATCGCTTGGAGGCTTTCCGAACGCGCCCGACCTCGTAGTCCTCGCTGCTCGTCGTCTTCGTCAGGCCCATCCCCGAGAGGCTGTTCTCGAGTCGGGTGTTGAGCCAGCCGACGGCCGCCCGCTGGCGAACGTACCGGGGCTCGACGGTCACCATGAACCAGTAGGTAAAGGCGAACATCGCGGGGATGGCTACGAGCGTCACGAACGCGAGTTGCCAGTTCAACAAAAAGAGGATGGCCGTGATGCCGCCGACCATCACCAACAGCCGCAGGGAGTTCACGAGGGCGTTGTCGAGAAACATCTCGAGGTTCTGGGTGTCGTTGTTGAGGACGGCCATCACCTCGCCGGTTTGCTTGTCGTCGAAGAAGGTCATGTCCAGGTTCTGCATCTTCCGGAAGCAATCGACCCGGACGGTGTGCATCACGTCGTGGGCGAAGAGGTTCGCGGAGACGCCGTAGATCCACGTGAAGACGCCGACGAGGATGAACGCGGCCGCGATAGTTCCCACTGAGAACCAGAACTGACCCGCCTCCGCCGCCGGGAGCCAGACGTCGGGGATCAGGGGGAGCGTGTACTCGCCGCCGCCGGTGAAGATGGCGTCGATGGCCGCGCCGAGAATCAGCGGCGGCAGCAACGACGACATCTGGGCGACGAAGTTCGCGACCATCCCGATCGCGAACCAGTGGAGTCGACCCGGCCCGTACTCGAGGAAGAGCCTCGAGAGCGGGCGGTCGACCTCGTCGCGGTACTCGTCGAACGGTGTCTCGTCCTCCTGCGTGCTCACTGACGGATCGATACCGTTTCGAACCGTAAATGGTGTGTGGTTACGGCGAAGCGTTCGAAGGGACCGGTGTCTTCCGTGGCCTGCAGTGAGTTGATCGTTGTCCCGATCAACCTGTAATCGCCAACTTCAGTCGGTGTCCGGAAAGAGCCAGGGGCTGCCACTCTACGGTCCACGCTACCGGGCGTACAGGATCGCCCCACCGAGGACGAGCAAGGCAAGCCCCCACCAGAGTGAGTCACCCGGCAGGGCGATCAAACAGAGCGTCACCACTCCCGAGGAAAACACCGACCAACCGATGGTAGTCTGGTACGTCATGGTCGCCGTCCGACGGCCTGGGACTTAGATTGCCTGCTTGCCAACACCCCCATGCCGCCTCTCGAGTGGGTCCAACGCGTTCGAGGAAGTCCCCGCCAGACGCCCCACGATCCGTTGGTGGCGGCTAGCAGGGTCGCTGCGAAGCGTATATATTCCGAACGGAACTATCCTGTGCACGCACACATGATGCTTCCCACCCACGCCGTCACCGGGTTGGCACTCGCCACTCCGCTGGTGGTGTTGGCGCCGGATCTCGCGCCAGGTGCCCTCTGGGGAGCGGTGCTCGGGAGTATCGTTCCCGACCTCGACCTGTACGCCGGCCACCGGAGGACGCTCCACTACCCAACGGTGTACACGCTTCTGGCGATCCCGGCTGTCGGGATCGGCCTGGTTAGCCAGCACCTCCTCGCCGTGGGGGCCGCCGCGTTCCTCGCCGGTGCCGCAGTTCACTGTCGGATGGACCGTTACGGCGGCGGCCTCGAGTTGCGCCCGTGGGAGGGAACCTCCGAACGGGCCGTCTACGACCACGTCCGTGGGCAGTGGCGCAAACCGAAACGCTGGATCGCCTACGACGGGTCGCCCGGGGATCTGCTGGCACTGATTGCACTCGCGCTCCCACTGCTCGTCGTTCTCGAGGGGGTCTTTCGCGGGATCGTCGCCGCGGCCATCGCCGTCGGGATGGTCTACGTCGGCCTTCGACGCTGGCTCGCGGACCTCGCACCCGTCGTGTTCGGGTACGCGCCCGACTGGCTCTCGAGATACGTCCCCGAGCGGTATCGGGCGTGAGCGATCGCCAAGAGTGTGGCAGCAAGTGGCCGTCAGTAGTGTTGTGCCGGGAGCCAGCCAGATTTAATTGGGTGGGATATAATCTCCTCACCAATGGGAGAATCAGGCAGTGACGTCTATCAGGGCGAGGAGCACGAGGACCTCCTCGAGCAACTGTTCCGAAGCAGCCGTGTGAACGCCATCATCGCGTGGTTCCTCGTCGGGGCACTCGGCCTGGTGCTGCTCGAAAGTGTCGTCGACCTCGACTGGCTATGGATCATGTTCGTGATGGTCACCGCGGCGGTCGTACTCTTGCCGCCGGTCAGCCACCGGGAGTGGCGGGTGATGCTTCCCTGGGAGGTACTCGTTGTCGCCTTGCTTCCCATCCTCGTGCGGGCGCTGTTTGGCGGCGAACTCGGGACCTTCGGCTACTACTTTTCGGTCGCCGGGCTGGCCCTGCTCATCACCGTCGAACTCCACATGTTCACCTCGCTCCGGGTGACCCACTGGTTTGCCGTCCTCTTCGTCGTCCTCACGACGCTGGCCTCGGGCGCTGCCTGGGCGGTCGTGCGCTGGAACATGGATCGACTCGTGGGCACGGAATTCATCCTCAAACCCGGCGTCTCACAGGATACGGCCAACGCGACCCTGATGGTCGAGTTCGGCTGGATCACGCTCGCTGGCCTCGCCGCCGGCATCACCTTCGACGCCTACTTCAGACGCCGCGATCGACGGCTCCGGCGGCGACTTCGCCGGGTGATCCGCCGATGAGACTCCTGCCCCGTCCGTCGGTCCGCACCCAGCGCCACATGACCCGGGGGATGCAGGCCCTTCTCCTGGGGATAATCGGCTACGGAGTTGCCTTTTCGGAGCCGAAAGCGATCACCAACGGGTCGCTCGCGCTGGCGATCACGTTCGCGCCAGCCCTGTTCGAGCGCAACTACAGGGTGCCCCTGGACCCGTGGCTCGGCCTCTGGATCACGCTCGCGGTCTTCTTGCACACGATGGGGTCGGCTGGTCTCTACGGCGCGATCAGCTGGTGGGATCACCTCACTCACGCCATGTCGGCTTCGGTCGTCGCGGCCATCGGCTACACGTTCGCTCGAGCCGTTGACCTCCACCACGATGAGATTTCGATCCCGAGGCGGTTCGCGTTCGTCTTCATCGTCATCACCGTGATGGCCTTCGGTGTCGTCTGGGAACTGTTCGAGTTCGGTCTCGATCTCGCGGCCGACGGGACGGGGATCGCCATGCCTCTCTCCCAGCACGGAATCGACGACACCGTCCGAGACATGATGTTCAACACCCTCGGTGCCGTCCTCGTCGCCACGTTCGGCCAGGCACACCTCTCGGGAGTTGTCGAGCGCGTGATGAGTGACGTCGGGCTTCTCGAGTGAACTGCCCCGGCGTCAAGCCCCGAGGCACTCGTCTTGTGCGTCTGTAAGTGGGGCCACCGACGGGCGATCAACCCGGAGAAACCGCATCATACGATGGCCTCGAGTTGCTCGAGACCCCACAGAGCAGGGACGTAGGGTCGGTCCGTGACGTGTTTACCGTCCTCTGGAGTGGCACAATTTGTGTTCAGTAGACAGCAAAAAATCGATCAGGATCCCGTTCGGTCCTCTTGGGGAAGTGAAGCCGCCGCTTCTACATCATGCCGCCCATGCCACCCATGCCGCCGCCCATGCCGCCGGCACCGGGGGCACCTTCCTCGTCGTCGCCCTTGTCCGTCGACAGGTCGCCAGCGGAGATGATGTCGTCGATCTTGAGCACCAGGTTCGCGGCCTCGGTGGCACTCGAGACGGCCTGCTCTTTGGCGTGAGCCGGCTCGACGACACCCGCCTCGAAAGTGTCCTCGACCTCACTCGAGAACACGTTCAGGCCGGCCCGGACCTGGCCGTCTTCGTGAGCCGCACGGAGGTCGACCAGCGTGTCGATGGAGTCCAGTCCGGCGTTCTCGGCGAGCACGCGTGGGACGAGTTCGAGGGAGTCCGCAAAGGCTTCGACGGCGAGCTGTTCGCGCCCGGAGACGGAGTCTGCGTAATCGCGCAGACGCGACGCGAGTTCGACTTCGATCGCGCCGCCCCCGGCGAGCACGCGGCCGTCGGAGACGGTCTGGGCGACCACGTCCAGGGCGTCGTTGACGCCGCGCTCGAGTTCGTCGACGACGTGCTCGGTGGAGCCACGGAGCAACAGGGTGACGCCGTGGGCGTCCTCGCCCTCGACGTAGAACAATTCGTCATCCTCGTCACGAGTGACGTCACCAAAGCCGAGGTCGTCGGCCGTCGAGCTCTCGAGGTCGGAGACGATCGCCGCGTTGACGACCTCCGAGAGGAACTCGAGGTCGCTCTTTTTCGCGCGGCGGACGGCGAGGATGCCTTCCTTGGCGAGGTAGTGCTGGGCGAGGTCGTCGATGCCCTTCTGGCAGAAGACGACGTCGGCACCGGTGTCGACGATGTGGGCGACCTTGTCCTTGAGCTGTTTCTCCTCGCGGTCGAGGAACTTCTGGAGCTGGTCGGGGTCGGTGACCGAGACTTCCGTGTCGACGTCTGTCTCCTCGACCTCGATCGGATCGTTGAGCAGGAGGATGTTCGCGTCCTCGACGCTCGTCGGCATGTCGTCGTGGACCGGGTCCTTGTCGACGATACCGCCTTCGAGGAGATCCGACTGGTCGACGGCACGACCGGTCTGGGTCTCGATGTTGAGGAACTCGAGGTCGACGACGTGCTCGCCGTCGTCGCTCTCGACGGTGACACCGGAGACGGCGTCGACGATGAGCTGGGCGAGGTGCTCCTTGTTGACCTCCGCGCCCTTGCCCGTCATCGAGGTCTCTGCGGTCTTGCGGAGCAGATCCTCGTCACTGGTGTCGATCTCGGTCGCGACGGCGTCGATCTCGGTGCGAGCCTGGTCGGCGGCCATGTGGAAGCCCTTGATGATGGCCGTCGGGTGGATGTCCTGCTCGAGGAGATCCTCTGCGTTTTTCAGGAGTTCGCCAGCGATGGCGACGGCGGTCGTGGTGCCGTCACCAGCCTCGTCTTCCTGGGTTTCGGCAACCTCGACGATCATCTCGGCCGTCGGGTTGTCGATGTCCATCTCCTGCAGGATGGTTACCCCGTCGTTGGTGATGGTAACCGACCCCATCGAATCGACGAGCATCTTGTCCATTCCCTTCGGTCCGAGTGTGGAACGGACGGCCTCGGCGACCGCTCGAGCGGCCCGGATGTTGTAATCCTGGGCGTCACGGTCCTTGACACGCTGGGAATCCTCGCTCATCACGATCATCGGCTGACCCTGTTGCATTCGCTGACTCATAGACAAACGAATCATTGTTTGTCCTTCTATATAAATATACCGTTGGCGACCCATCGAACGTCAGTCGGCAACTGGCCCAGTGGTGTGGAGAAATCACCAGCAAGCAGTCCGAACAAGGTGTGTCATTGGTAGACAGTAACGCAGCCAGGTCGCCGGGAGGGAGATGCACAATCAGTCTTTTATATGCGTGTGAGAGGGTGGCCATCGGTAGTCGGCGTCGGGCCCCTCCACCGAACCACATTCGAGTTTGATATCCTCGCTCACTCGAGGGGGGCCACCAGTGAGGGGTCGTCAGTCGCCGGCGAGTTGACCGCCGTCGAGACCGGATAGGCCTCGAAATCGTCACCTGGGTACGGTTCCAGCAGCCCACTTGGGTCGGGTGCCGTCAACCACTCCCGTTCCTGATCCGGATCGAGGATCACCGCCATTCGATGGTGGAGCTCCCCGACGAGATCGTTCGGCTCGGTCGTCAAGACGGTGAACGTCTCGAGCGGACCGTTCGGGTCGTCCTCGGCGTCGCTCGAGCCGCCGCCGAAGGCGTCGAGACCGGTCTGCGTCGTCGAGTCGTCGGGTTCCCATCGCTCCCAGAGGCCGGCCATCGCGAACGCTCGATCGTCCTCGAAGGCGACGCGGTAGGGCTGGCTCCCCCGGTCGGTCTCGACCCACTCGTAAAATCCGTTGGCGGGAACCAGACACCGACCCGCGGTTCGCGTGCCGTCGACCGCACGTGCTTCGTCGTCGGCAGCGTAGGCCCGCGCGAAACTCGGCTTCTCGGCGACGGTTTCGACCCTGGCGTTGATCGCTCCGCCGCTGTCGTCGTCCGCCCAGTGGGGAACCAACCCCCACTCGAGGCGGTCGAAGCGGTCAGGATCGGCGTCCGTGATCACTGGAAGGTCCTGTCCAGGAGCCATGTTGTACCGCGGGGCCCACCAATTCCCGGCCGGGAACGAGGCGTCGAACCGCTGCTCGAGGGCCGCCTGCTCGAGAAAGAGGGTGTACCGTCCACACATACCATGACCCACGCGGCGCGTCGACAAACCGCTACCGCATGCGGGTGATCGCGCCGATAGTCGGTACCGAAACACGATGCACCGAATCAACCGTGTCACACCCACGGGCTCGCCAGGACTCGGGGGAGATGCAGGCACTCGAGTGATCGAGCACTTCGTCGCTTTCTCGAGGCGCAGTCTTTCCCTGACTCTGCGTGGCGTCGGTCACCCTGCTGTCCCGGCATGCCGTGTCGGGTATTCTGGTGACTCGGCGTGACGCGTCGGCCCCGTATGTGAAGATTCCCTGTGAGTAACCAGGCAATAACAACTGAAATTACGAATTTACTAGCAAGAACGCGCCAATGAAAGCGCTTTAGAGGCCCAACCACATTGTATACTCGTATGTCCCAGCGACAGGGCGCAGACCTCTCTTACGAAGACGGGGCGCGGGCAGTCGAACTCGCGCGTGAATCCGTCGAATCTTTCGTCCGGCATGGCCAACGAGAACACCCAGGCAGCATGCGCGAAACGTTCTACGAGCGCACCGGTGCCTTCGTCCGCCTCGAGTCGACACGCGGGCGAGGCAGCCTCCGGGGTTGTGCCGGTGGCTACCGTTCGGGCGAACAGCTCGGTCACGTCATCGTCGACGCCGCCATCGAGGCTGCAAGTGAGGACTCGTGTGGCTCGGAGGTCACCCCCTCGGAACTGTCGAACCTCACCGTCTCGGTCTGTACCGTCAGAAACGTGCTCTTGACAGACGATCCACTCGCCGACCTCGAACTCGGCACCCACGGCGTCGCCGTCGACGGCGGCGGGAACTCAGGCTGGCTCTATCCGACGATTCCCATCGAAAACGACTGGAGCGAGCGTGAGTATCTCGACCGAACCTGTCGCAAGGCGGGGCTCCCACCGAACGCCTGGCAGGACGACGACGTCGTCGTCACGCTGTTCGAGGGACAGGTGTTCCGCGAGCGCTCGAGCGACGGCAGCATTGAACAGCTGTGAGTAAGGCACCATCAGGACGGGTGGGTTCGAACGGTTCGCGCCATCGAGAGCCGGGGCTAGCAGATCGGTATATGTGACTCACGGGAGCGCTGTTTTCGAACCGGAACGTCATGGCTCCCGAAACTGCGGGTCGACACCCAGTCGGCCGAGGAACGTCTCCCTCGACTGTGGTCGCTGGGGGTCCTGGTCGACGTGGGTCACAACGTGTACTGCTCACCGTCGACAGCCAACGGCTCCGCGAACGCTTCCCCCGGGGGATAAAAGTGGGCGACGTGTACCAGCCGGGTCCGCTCGGCCTCGAGTTCCCCGGCGAGGGCGAGTGCCCCCTCGCGAGTCATGTGTTTCGTGCCGAAGGTCCTGGCCACGCCGTCCGGGCCGTGGTGACGGCCACCGATCGGGTGCCTGTCGGCGAGATGGGCGGGGACGATGGCCTCGGCGAGCAGGAGATCCGGGTTCGCCAGCACCGCCCGTGAGTCACGGGGAATGTCATAGGAGGTGTCGCCAGTGATCGAGAGCTTCGCACCCGTTTCGGAGTCCTCGATGGCGAGCCCGTAACAGACCAGCGGCGGATGCACCACCGGGACGAGCGTGATCTCGAGCCCACAGGCTTCGAAGGACTCGAGTGGCGTCTGTGGACGGACGGTAACCGCCGAAAGATAGTCGTAATCGTTTGCGACCGTCTCGGCGACGCTTTCGCCAGTCTCGGGGTCGGTCTCGTCGGCGGCGTAGACGTCGAGGTCACCGAGGAGTCGAAAAACGTTCCCCAGGCCGTCGAGGTGGTCGAAGTGGATGTGGGTGATGATCGCCGCGTCAGGGAGCGCCACCCCGTCGCGGAGAAACTGATAACGAAAGTCTGGACTGGCGTCGATCAACAGCGATTCCCCCGTGCGTTCGTTTTCGACGTGAACGGAAAACCGAGTTCGCTCGATGCCGCGCTCACGGGCGGTCTCACAGGTACCACAGTCACACCCGACAGTCGGCGTCCCGGTCGTATCGCCGGTTCCGAGCAGGGTCACGTGCATCCGGGCCTCACCTCAGGTCGTGCGGGACAATCGACGCGGGCCCTCACGGCTTCGGTCCTCCGTCGTCCGGGTCATCCGCCGCCGTCTCGCGTTCCCCGTCGTACTCGTGCTCGCGCAAGACGTCGGGGTCGACGTCGCGTAAGACGGCCTCGTGGGTGGCCTCGAGGATCACCGGTGGCGCGACGTCAGCCTCGAGGGCTTCGATCCACCGGCCGAGACAGAGACACCAGCGGTCGCCTGGTTCGAGGCCGGGAAACTCGAAGGCCGGCTGGGGCGTCACGAGGTCGTTTCCCTGTGCGCGCGAGAAGCTGAGAAAGTCCTCGGTCATCACAGCGCAGAGCTCGTGACGGCCGCGGTCGCCCTCGATGCGCCGACAGCAACCGTCGCGCACGTAGCCAGTCATCGGATCCCGCGAACACGGCTCGAGGTCCTCGCCGAAGACGTTCCGGTCGGATGGCATACCCTGGAGGTGGGTGGGACGAGTAAAAAGTGGTCCGTTGAGCGGGTGGGTGCTGGAGGCGACTAGTCGTGCTCGTGGCCGTGATCGTGGCCGTGCCCACCATCGCTTGCCGCCCCAATATCGCCACCGGCCACGAGGGCCTCGTGGTCGCCGTCGATCATGTCCATGTTCTTCAAGTTGTCCCGCTCCTCGAAGCCCGCCACGGCCTCGAGGAGGTCGTCCTGGGTGAGTGCCGTCCGATTTTCGGTCAGGGCCTCGAGGACAGCCTCCCGGAGGACCATCCGGAGGTCCGACCCCGTCATGCCCTCGGTGGCGGTGGCGACGGCCGCGGGGTCGAACTCGTCGATGTCCATCGCACGGGTGATGACCCGCAGGATGTCCGCGCGCATTCCGGTGTCGGGTTTGGGGAAGTTGACGATCTCGTCGAACCGTCGCCAGGCGGCGGCATCGAGCTGGTCGGGGTGGTTCGTCGCGCCGATCAACAGCACGTCGTCCTGAATCAGCGAGACGTTGTCGATGCTCTTGAGCAGGGTGTTGACCGCCCGCTTGAGCGCGGCGTGTTCGTCGCTGCGGCGGGTCTTGGCGACGAAGTCGAACTCGTCGATGAACAGGATACAGGGCGAGAGGCGTTTGGCAACCTCGAAGGTCTTATCGACGTTTTTCGCCGTTTCCCCGAGGTACTGGCTGGTAATCATCGAGAGTTTGACCTCGACGAACGGGAGGTCCATGTCGCGAGCCAGCGCTCTCGCCGTGGAGGTCTTCCCCGTTCCCGGTGGTCCCACGAAGAGGAGTTTGCCGATCTCACGGAGCCCGATCTGAGCCAGGTAATCCCGGTGTTCGATCGCCTTCGCGATCTTTTCGATCTCGGCCTCCTGATCCGCGGTCAACACCAGGTCGTCGAGCGTAAGTTCGATCTCTTCGGGTGAGCGGACCTCGACGAGGTCCAACATTTCCTCTTCGTCCTCGTCGGCGAAGTACTCCTCAAGTAGCCCGTCGATCCAGACGCGGTCGGCCTGGATCGGTCGGTTCCGCTCGCGTGCCGCCTCGTAGTCGACCACGAAGTCGAGGTCGACGGGAAGATCCCCCGCCTCCTGTCGTGTCGCGACGTATTTTGCGAGGGCCGGATTCTCGTGGAGGCGCTCCTCGTCGGTGCGCTCGAGGTACCACCGTTCGGCGAGTTCGGGGTCGGTGATCGACATCGCGCCGGTAAAGTCATCACGCTCGGTGAACATGAGGTCGCTGACGGCGTTCCACGGGCGATCGACGTTCGTCGCGTCCCTGGCGGTGGTGTTCGTTGCGGTGAGTGGACGCGAGATGCCACGGTGGTGGCGACCGGGGGGGTCCTGACTCTGGCTCGGCTGGCCGTGGCCATGGTCCTGCGATCCGCCGTCGTCACTATCCCCACCCTCGTCGCCCGTTCCATCCCCGCCACCACCGGTCCAGTACACCCGGCGGATCGCCGGCGGGAGGTCGTTCTCGTCGAGCGACCGGTCGTTTGAATACACGCGAGTCGTCAGCAGAAACTCTACGATCTCGAGCGCCGGCGTACTCATTCGCCGAACGTAGACACCACACGCCCTTAGTCTCGTCGTCATCGGTGTGCTGTCGGTGGCGATTGGTTCCTGTTGGGACCGGGTCGGTACACATTCACCAGCGGTACGCTTTCCTTCCATCTTTCACCGATGATTTCCCGTCCCGAGTCGCCAATCACCGGGAATACGCCACCGCAGACCGTCTGCGCGGCTGGTACCCACGAGAGCGGACACGTCAGGATACCGCGGGCTAACGACTCGAGTGAGCCGGCAAGGGTGGGTCCCAGTACGCGGATGGTTGCCGTGTATCGACTCGGATACTGCCGACCGAGCAGTAGTCGTCTGCCCACCACCGCACGGAAAAAGCGCCTCGTATCTTCGTCTTGTGACGAGAACCACTTAAAGGGAAGTTCCCGAAATCACTCGCCGAACAATCGGGCGAGGTCGTCGTCAGTAGCCTCCTGAGACACCGTCGGCAACTCGTTCGCCCACTCGTGGGGGCCACCACCATCGAACTCGCAGAGAACCGCCGCCACGTCGTCGTCGGTCGCCTCCTCGCGGTCGGCGTTGATCGCCTCGGTGACGATCACCTCGTCGAAGATGGCGCCGAACGTCGCGGTCACACGGTCCTCGTGACCGTCGGGATCGAAGTGAAAGTGTGCGATGGCACCGACGTCGGTGAACCGTTTCGTGAGGACATAACAGAACTGAAAGACCGTCTCCGGTGCAGCGTATCGAAGGAGTACATCAAGGGACTCGAAACGACACCGAAGGTGGTGGTCGTCACCCCACCGTTCACAGAACTCGCTAATGTGCACGCCCAGTGTCGAGAGGTTCGTTGGATCGTTGACCGCTTCGACGGCGACGGACGCGTCGTCGTCCGGGGCGGTGTCGACGTCCGCACCCCGAAGGACGTCGCCAACGGAGATGATGCCCACCTTGTCCGGGCCACCATTCGAACGCGCTCGAGGCTGGAAGTGGGCCGCGCTTCCCGCGTAGGACACTCTGATTTCGGCAATGGGCCGTGTTCCGTGCCACCGTTCGTCACATCCCGGTAGCGTCCCGCGGCCCCGGTGGACGAACAACACGTTTGCAGGGGCCGTCACGGCGCCTGGATTGTCCACGTTCATGATCCTCGGGCGAACTGTTGGCTGCGTATCACGCGCTTTCGGCTTCAGGGTTGTGGCCAGTCGCATCTGGTGCAAATCGCCGCTGGCGGTCAGTCGGCCACACCGACACGGATCCGACACCCTCGGACGGCCTGCTGTCGTCTCTGCACGGTGATTGCGCAGATCCGGGTCGGCAACCACCGCTAAAAAGGGACAGCAGCCCGTACTGCCCACCGATATGCGAGTCGGACTCATCTCGGACGTCCACGGAAACGAGCCGGCCCTCGAGGCCGTCCTCGAAGCACTCGCGGCCGAAGATATCGACGCGATCGTCTGTGCCGGGGACGTCGTTGGGTACAATCCCTGGCCCGGGGCGTGCGTGGATCGGCTCCGCGAGCGTGCCGTGCCGACGGTCATGGGCAATCACGACAGGGCGGTCGTCAGCGAGACGGCGTTCCGATTCAACCGCATGGCGGCTGCCGGGGTGGAGTACGCCCTCGAGCATCTCGCCGACGAACAACGCGAGTGGTTGGCCCCACTGCCTGAGGAACGCACGGTCTTCGGGGGGCGCGTGAAGCTGGTTCACGGCCACCCCGAGGACCCGGACCGGTACACTTACCCCGAGGACTTCTCGCCACGACTTCTGGGGGACGAGGACGTGCTCGTGTTGGGACACACCCACGTCCAGCACATCGAGCGCTACGCCGAGGGCGTCGTCGTCAATCCCGGGAGCGTTGGCCAGCCCCGGGACGGCGACCCCGAGGCGGCCTTCGCCGTCCTCGATCTGGATCAACTCACCGTCGAGCCCCACCGTGTTGCCTACGATATCGAGCGCGTCCAGGAGGCAGTTCGGACGGCAGGCTTGCCCGAACGCATCGGGACCCGGCTGGCTCGTGGTGAGTGACCGTGGCGGGTGACGGATGTCGAGCGAGGACGGCCGAAGGTCAGCACACACCACCTCGTCCAACCAACGGCGACCAGTCCGTTCATCGGTGCGTCGGGGCGATTCCACCAGCGCCCCCGCCACGGTGTCGGCCCTTGGCGGCGAGGACAGCGATCCACTCACCTGGAGTGGACCTGTGACTCGAGTCGATCAATCCCTCTATGAGGCCCGACCACGGAGTGGACACCGATGACGATGCGCCGTGGCCGCCTCGCGAGAGCCCTCGAGTGGGTTCGGTTGATCGCGGCCGTCCGTCACCGCGTCGAACTGCGCCGCCGTCGGCGACATCCACAGTTGCTGGCAGCGGTCGTCCTCGGGGCGGCGTTCGGCACAGTTCTCATCGTCGGGACGGTACCACTCCGGGGACTGGAGGCGATCTGGCCGGAGCCTGGGGCGTATCACTACGGAACCGTCGTCGACAGCGATGGGGCGGCCGTCCTGGCACGCACCCGCGAACTCGCCGCCATCGTCCTCGTCGCCACGGCGGCCCTCGGTGCGCTGGGGGCGACGACCAGCGACGATTGGGAGCAACCGCCCGTCGAAGTCGTCACCGCGATCCCACTTCCCGCCGCCATCGTCGGCATCCTCGGCGACGAACTCCTCGAGAGTGGCTGGTTCGTCGGTCCCGTCGTCGCCGGTGGCGCACTCGCCTTCACGGTCGGCACAGGCGACCCACGGACGGCCATGGGAGCCGCCGTCGGTGGTGTCGCCGTACTGCTGACCGGATTGTTGTCGGGCACCGCCACAGGGGTCGCGTTTCGGGCCGCGATCCGACGTTCGCCACGGTTGTACGCCGCGCGATACGCCCTGAGCGTCACGCTCATATTCGTGGTGTTCATGGGCCTCGCCGTGAGTCGAACCGCCGGCACCGCGCTCGCGGCCACCCCGCTTGGCTGGTACGGCGATCTCCTGCTCTGGAGTACGCCCGGCATCGAGGCCAACCGAACCAGCGCCGGATTCGCCCTCCTCCTCACCGCGATGGCCATTCCCCTCGCCATCTGGACGGTGATCGTCGGCGGACGATCGCTCTGGTTCGCCGAAACGGTCCTCGACGACGGGACGGTCGACGACGAACCTGGGTCCCTCGGACGGATCCTCGGAGCCGTCCTCGTGCGAGTCGCGGGCCGACCGTCGAGTCACGCCACCCGGACGGTCTGGCGACGCATGCGACGCTCACCCCGAGCGATGGTGTACGTCGTGCTCCCGCTGGCCTTCGTGGGCCCCGTCACGCTTGAGGTCGCGAGCACCAGCCCGACCATCGTCCCGCCGCTGCTCGTCCTCTACGTTGCCGGGGCCGTCGGTCTCGGGACCACACTGAATCCCCTGGGTAACGAGCGGGTCGCGCTCGCGTTGATTCGCACGACCCCTGGTGGCGTCGATACCGCGCTGCGAGGGCACCTGCTCGCTGCCCTCGTCCCGGGACTGCCGATCGCCGGGGGGATCGCCCTGTTCCTGGCACTCGTCGCCGGCATGCCGCCACCGGTCGCGGTGGCGTTCGTGGTGTCGGCACTCGCCATTACGGCGGGTGGCTGTGGCCTCTCGCTCGCCGTCGGAGCCTACCTGCCGAACCTCGAGGGGCCGACAGACGCTTCCCTATCCCCTCCGGAACTGTACGGCATGTTCGGGTTTTTGCTGGCGTTATCGCTACCAACCGCGCCCCTGATCGTAGGCTTTGCCACCGGCGCCGTCGCGTCGCCCGCCGGCGCGATCACCACCGCCCTGGCCACGGTGGCCATTGCCGGCGTTCTCGGCCGGCGAGGGTATCGATACGCCCGCTACCGGCTCGAGACGGCCGACGTCACGTGACCGATGCGCCGTCGACAGGCCGAGACGTGCCATTGCGGCTGGGGGCGACGACGGGCACCCCCAACACAGCGTTCTCAAGTGTGACGGTACAGACCGGTGTGTCCGGTTCTGGGCCGAGGTGTCGCGTAAGGGTGTTACCAGTTGTTGGCAATTCGATTTTCTTTACTGGAGTCGGAACGCGTACATTGGCGTTCCGGGCACAATTGGTGCGGATTTGAGTATAAACCTCGGTCATATTGCCAACGACTCTTACGCCCCCGGTGGCTACTATAACTTGCCTGGCGTAGAACAGTAGCGCATGCCACGAGTAGAACTCGACGAAGAGACGATCGAGCGCCTCGACGCGCTCAAAATCGAGGACGAATCGTACGACGAACTGATCACCGAGCTCATGAACATCTACGAGGCCAGCGAGTTGACGCTGCACCACGGAGGGTGACGGCCAGGACAAGCGGGTTTTCCCGTCGTCTCTTACCGGCTCGCGATCGCCACGAAACCGGCACGCCAAACCGCAAGAATGGATCGACACGACTTCACGGCGAGAGACAGGTCCTGGTCACGGCGTCGTGGGGAGACACCGACGATCAGTAGCACCTCGTCAATTCGTCGGATGGGGTGTCGTCGCGGTTCGGCAACCGCCACCCGCCACTCGGTCGTCCACGGTCGGGAAGGGGCCGAGTCTCCTCACGCGGTCGCTTCGGTCTCAGTGTGGGCCTCGGCCATGACGTACGTCGCCAGATCGAGCATCCGAGTCGAGAACCCGTACTCGTTGTCGTACCAGGTCAGCACCTTCACGAGGCCGCCTTCGAGGACCATCGCGGACTCGAGGTCGACGTACGAGGAGAACGGCAGGCCGACGATGTCCCGGGAGACGATCTCGTCGTCGGTGTACCCGAGCACGCCAGCGAGCTCGCCGTCTGCGGCCTCGCGGATCGCCGCCTCGAGATCCGCCTTCGTGACGTCGGCCTCGAGGTCGACGGTCAGGTCGGTGACAGAGCCGTTCGGGACCGGAACACGCATCGCCATCCCGTCGAGTTTCCCCTCGAGCTGGGGGAGCACTTCGGTGGTGGCGATCGCCGCGCCGGTCGTGGTCGGGATGATGTTCTCGGCGGCGGCACGTCCGCGGCGGCGCTTGGCCTGGGGGCCGTCGATGAGCGCCTGCGTACCAGTGTAGGCGTGGACCGTCGTCAACAGACCGGACTCGATACCGAACTCCTCGTCGAGCACCTTGACGACGGGTGCGACGCTGTTGGTGGTACAGGAGGCGTTCGAGATGACGTCCTCGCCGTCGTAATCGTCCTCGTTGACGCCGTAGACGATCGTCTGAACCGGCTTCTCCCCTTTCGCTGGGGCGGAGATGATGACCTTCTCGGCACCGGCCTCGAGGTGCTGAGCGGCGTCGTCGTAGCTCCGGAACAGTCCCGTGGCCTCGAAGGCAACGTCGACGTCGTGGTCGTCCCACGGCAGTTGAGACGGGTCGCGTTCGGAGAGCAACTGGATCTCCTGGCCCTCGACGACGAGGGTGTCACCGTCCAGGGAGACGTCATCGAGGCGTCCGTGGACGGAGTCGTACTGGAGCAGGTACGCCATGTCGTCGTTGTCCATGACGTCGTTGATCGCGACGATTTCGACGTTGTCGTCCTCGAGGGAGGCCCGCAAGACGTTGCGGCCAATGCGCCCGAACCCGTTGAGACCGACCCGCACTGAACCGTCTTCCGTGTACGAATGTTCACTCATATGTGAGTAGTACGCCATCCACGGTTAAAGTAGTTACCACCTGTGCAAACGTGGCGAGGCCAGCGTCGGCTGTAGCACCCGATCCACGAAGTTCGAGTGAGAACACGAGCCACGAGATGGTATGACACACATACCATCGACCGAACATTCAGTATCTGGTAAAAAGGACTAGTTAATCAAGATCACGTACTGCGTTTTTTCTCTACACTACTCAATTACGAGTTAACATCTATCAACTTATCCGGAACTATTATGCCCGTCGGTGCGGGAGGGGAACCTGTATGCTTCGGGTCGGAATCAACGGGTACGGAACCATCGGAAAACGCGTCGCCGACGCCGTCCGGGCACAGCCGGACATGACCGTCAGCGGCGTCGCCAAGGTCAGCCCAGACTACGTCGCGATCGGCGCGGCCGAGGCTGACTATTCACTCTACGCCGTCGACGGCTCGCGTACCGACGCGTTCCACGAGATGGGCCTCGAGGTCGCCGGCACGGTCGACGACCTCGTCGCCGACAGCGACGTCATCGTCGACGCCACTCCCTCCGGCGTGGGTGCCGAGAACCGTCCACTGTACGAACGCCACGAGACCCCCACGATCTTTCAGGGCGGCGAGGATGCCACCGTCGCCGAGGTCAGTTTCAACGCCCGCGTCAACTATGACGAGGCCACCGACGCCGACTACGTCCGCGTCGTCTCCTGTAACACGACCGGGCTCTCCCGCCTCGTCGCTCCCCTCGAGGCGGCCTACGGCATCGAGAAAGTGCGCGCGACCCTGATCCGACGCGGTGGCGACCCCAGTCAAACCGGTCGCGGCCCGATCAACGACGCCGTCCCCGATCCCGTGTCGATTCCGTCCCACCACGGCCCAGACGTCCAGACCATCTTCCCCGACCTCGCAATCGACACCATCGGCCTGAAGGTCCCGACCACGATGATGCACGTCCACACGATCAACGTCACCCTCGAGAATCCGCCCGACGACGACCGCGATGTCCGTGACTTACTCGCCGCGCAGGATCGCACCGTGATGGTCCCCGAGCACGCCCGAATCGACGGCGCTGGCACGCTCAAGGACCTCGCACTCGACGCCGGTCGACCACGCGGCGATATCTGGGAGAACTGCATCTGGGCCGAGTCCATCACGCTCGAGGGCAACGATCTCTACTGCATGCAGGCGATCCACCAGGAGGCGGACGTCGTCCCCGAGAACGTCGACGCCCTGCGAGCGATCTCCGGACACCTCTCGGGGCCCGAAAGCCGGTCACTCACCAACGAGACCCTCGGCATCGGCTTTGGCCACCTCGACGATCGAGCGATCCGACGGCTCGAGGAGCCAGCGGCGGACTGATCCGCCCCTCACCACGGACCTGAACCGACGACGCCCGATCTCCGACGCGAACCTCGTCCCTCGAGCGTCGCTCTCACCGCCACGAGACGGGGAACACCTTTTTGCCGGTGCCATCCCTACCCTCCGGCATGCCCAGAGACGACCGCGACGAACCCTTCGACGATCTTTTCCGCGAGATCGAGCGGATGATGAACGAGATGATGAGCGGAAGCGACCTCAACGTCGGGTCACCGGGCAACGTCGACAACGGGTTTGGTGCAGACACACACGTCGATATTCAGGACACCGGCGACGACGTTCGCGTCATCGCGGATCTGCCGGGCGTCGAGAAGGAGAACATCGAACTCGAGTGTGACGGCAAGACCCTCACCATCTCCGCTCGCAGCGACCACCGCGAGTACGACGAGCGCGTCTCCCTCCCTCGACGCGTGAACGAACACACCGCCTCGGCAACGTACAACAATGGGGTGCTCGAGGTCGTCTTCGAACCGGCTGAACGCTCCTCGGACATCAGTCTGGAGTGAACGCCCCGAGGGCATCGCTTTGGTGGCGTTTCGACCGACGAGAGAATCACGTGACGAGCGAATGCGCCGGAATCCTCAACGCCCGAGATCCGCGTGGGCACTCGCGAGGTGTCGCGAGGCGAGGGCCGCAAGCAGGGAGAGTTCGCCTGCCAGCGCACCGACCGCAATGACCTCCGCGAGCGCATCGGCGTTCGAGCCCGGCGGATCGCCACCGCCGCGCAGGCCGAGCACCTCGAGGGCCTCCGCCTGGGTCGGGAGTTTCGTGCCGCCGCCGACGGTCCCGACCTCGAGTGAGGCCAGCGAGACGCTTGCGTAGAGGTCACCGGACTTGTCCGGATCGGCTGTCCCATCGTCACCATCTCGCGGCCGCACGTCCATGGTCGTGATCGCGTTCGCCCCCTCGACGACCTGAGCCTCGTCTTGACCCGTCGCGAGGAATGCCGCTCCCACGACGTTCGCCGCGTGGGCGTTGAATCCGAGGCTACCGGCCTTCGCGCTGCCGATGAGGTTCTTTCGCGTGTTGGCCTCGGCGATAGCCTCGGCCGTGGTGTGCAGGCGCTCCTCGACGATTTCGCCCGGAATCACCACGTCAGCAGTTACCGATCGTCCCCGCCCCTCGACGGCGTTGATCGCCGCCGGCTTCTTATCCGAACAGAGATTCCCCGAGAGCGCAACCAGCGACGCAGGTGTCTGTTCCTCGACGACTGCACACGCCGCCTCCGTGGCGATCGTCGCCATGTTCATCCCCATAGCGTCCTTGGTGTCGTAGGCGAACCGGAGGTAGACCGAGTCACCGACGACGTACGGCTCCACATCGAGTAACGCCCCGTGGCTCGTCGTCGCCTCCGCAGCCGCCCGCAGTTCCTCGAGGTGCTCGCCGACCCACTCGACGGTCTCGGCTGCCTCGACGACGCCCTCGACCCGAAATACGGGGGCGCGGGTCATGCCGTTTTTCGTCACCCGTGCCGCCGCCCCGCCAGCGGCCTCGATCACCGAGAGCCCGCGGTTCACCGACGCGAGCAGCGCCCCTTCGGTCGTCGCCAGTGGCAAGTGGTAGGCACCCGAGGCAGCCCCGCCGTCGACCGTCACTGGCCCAACGACACCCATCGGCACCTGGGCGGCCCCGATCATGTTCTCGATGTTGGGCTCGGCACGTGCTGCGGGGAAGGCGTACTCACCGACTGTCCCGAGGCTGGCCGCCGTCTCGCCCTCGAGCCAGCGTCGCCGGGCGGCCGTCGCGACGTCCGCATCGGCGTGGTCCTCGAGTTCGTGCAACCGGAGTTCGCCCGCACGCAGCGCCTCGAGGAGTGCCTCGACGTCGAGTTCGCCCCTCCCGTCGTCCTCGTCATCGCGCTCGGAATCGTTCATGTGCGAGCACTCTCGGTCGCGGGTGCTAAGGGTTGCTGATTCCCGTCGTCGGTCAGGGCCCGACACGGTAGACGACGAGACAGCCGGTCACATCCCTGGGGGTGGCCCCTTCCGATCGTCGTCATCGTCCTCGATCTCTACGTCGAGCCCCATCTCCTCACGCTGGGCCTCGAGCTGTTTGACCTGACGGCGATAGTAGAGAATGCCGACGCCGCCCAAGGTGACCACCACGAACACGGCCCCGACGAAAATCGGGATGTTGCGAGCCGAATAGAACTGGAGCCCGACGGTGCTATCCACGTGATCCCAGGTCAGGTGCTCGCGGTCATCGATCACCTCGCGGTCGTACCCACTGGGATTCGCCGAGCCAAACAGGAAGTTCGTCGTGCGTTGGCCCTCGGGCAGGATCACGGTGTAGGAGCCATGGACGAACGGTTCGATGCTGAAGGAGCGACGATCACCGTCACCGGTCCAGGCGAGGGTCCCGTTCCCGTCGGGGACCCGCACCTCCGTGCTCGAGCGGCCCTGGTCGACGTGGATCTCCGAGCCGGTGAGTTCGGTCCCGTTCGGATACCAGTAGCGAACGGCCCGGATGTCGAGGGCGACCTCTGTGTAGAACGTCGACCGGTACAGCGTGAGTTCCTCGGTGCCGTTCAGATCGTACACCGCGCGGTACTCACTTCCGCTGATGATCGAACCGTCCTCGATTTCGATGGTGACGTTCGAGTCGAACTCCTTGAGATCATCGTACTCCTGGTCTTCGTCCAGGGTTTCGTCGTCGATGCCGCCGAAGATCATCGCACACCCGGCGGTCAAAACGAGGAGGGAGACGACAACGGTCGCGAGGACCAGACGGCGGTTGACGGTCACTGCCGAGACGTTGTGGGGGGAGCGGTATCAGCCTCACGGTCGGCGATGAACCAGTATCGAGTCCCTCAGAGTCGGCGATACACCAACGTGGGGCCCACGAGGGCAGCGATGAACTAGCACCGAGCCCCTGACGGGCGGCGACTGCCACCCCCCTCGAAGAGCAACAGCAGCAAGTGTCAGCCAGTTTTAAGGAACCACACATCGCAACTCCGCGGGCAGGTACGAGCCGACGCTCGAGAGTAGGCCCGGTGGATCGGTGTCCTCGGTGCAGATGACGCTCTGCTCGAGCAGCCCCAATCGTTCGACGGTGACGTAATCCTGGGCGTGGCCGGCCCGATTCAGTGTCGCCCGGACCTCCGCTCGCGTGGCGCAGTTGACGTTCAGCCGCCCGTCACCGCGGGTCCACTCGAACAGACGATCGCGCTCGGCGTCGGCCAGCCGCGACTGGCTCTCGCCGTCGTCGCCCTGGTAGACGAATTGCATGGGCAGATGCTGGACCAGCCCGAAGCGCTCGCGGATCTGGGCGGGGGTCCCCTGTCCCAGTCCGAGCTCCCCCGCCGGGATTCGAACGCCGTCTCCAGTCCCGGCGTCGAGGACGAAGCCGTCCTCGTCCCAGGACTCGAGGGTGCCGACGTAGGTCTCGCCGGCCTCGAGGTCGGGGACGATCTCGCCCCACGTCTCGCGAAGGACGTTGCGGGCGACGACGGCGTCCTCGCCATCGATCGTGACGGAGGGGAAGTCGTCGTGTCTGATCCCGAGATCGAACGCGACCTCCAGGCCCCCGATATCGTTGTCGACCAGCGAGCGAAGGGAATCGAGTGCCCGCTCGCGAGCGTCCCCCTCGACGTAGATCTTCGTGGCGATGACGACCATCAGAGATCCGCACTCACGTCGAGGTTGAGTTCGTCCTCGAGCGCGTCGAGTCGGTCGTCCATCGATCTGACGAGCCGAGCGTTGTCCATCGACTCCAGTGGCGAGCCACACTCCGGACACTCGAAGCCGAAGTCCATCGCCTCCCCGAACTCGAACCGGATCGAACAGATCTCACAGAGGTAGAACTCGTGATCCTGTTCGTACGAGCGGCGATCCTCGAGGGCGTCGTAGAGACGGTACATCTCCTCCTCGAGATTCTCCGGGATGTTGTCGTACTCGAACGTCCAGAGGTAGGTGAGCCAACCCGAGTCCTCGTCGCGCAGCCGGCGGTACGTCGCCAGGTCGTTCTCGTAGAGGATGAACAGCGCCCGGCGCACGTCGTTCAACTCGAGATCCAGTTCCTCGGCGAGTTCCTCGTCAGTGACCTCTCCGTCGGGCGGTGCCGCCGCGACGGGCATCCCCTTGGGACCGACGAGCTCGTGTAAGTACTTCTGGATGACCGGATCCTCGAGCAGGTCCTCAAAAGCCATTGGCACATTCTAATCGCATGCAGCCATTAAGTCTTGTCACTTCCGGCCGATATCGGCGGCGTCGCGGAGTCTCCCGCGGGCTTCGCTGAGCCGTGGTGGCCTCCACGTCGCCGCAGGCGTTCGGAATCGGTCATCGATCTCTCGAGGGCAACGCGGGCTCAAAATCGATCGCCTCGACGGCGACGTCGAGCACCTGCTTTACGTTCGCACCCGTCTCGACGCTCATGTAGTAATCGGCCTCGACGTCTCGCGAGCGGTCGGCCTTGGTGCAGACCGTGAAGACGGGCACCTCCGCGAACCGGGCCGCGATGGCATCGCGCAACTCGAGTTGATCGGCCAGGGGGTAGCCACAGGACTCGCTGGCGTCGACGAATACCAGGACGCAGTCGGCGAGATGCTCGAGGGCGCTGACGGCCTGTGATTCGATCTCGTTTCGATCCTGTGGTGGCCGGTCGAGCAGCCCAGGGGTGTCGACGATCTGATGGCGGATGTGACCGGCGTGGAAGTGTCCGAGGCCGATCCCTCTGGTCGTGAACGGGTACGAGGCGGTCTCCCCACGGGCGTTCGTGACCGCGTTGACGAACGAGGACTTGCCCACGTTCGGGTAGCCCGCGACCACGATCGTCGGCTCGTCGGGATCGATGTCGGGGAGGTCACGGAGGTCGTTTCGCGACTCGTTCAGATACAGGAGCTCGTCCGCGACCTGCTCGACGATGTCGGCCAGCCGGGCGAAGGCCTGCTTGCGGTGTTTCCGAGCGGTGTCGACGTCCGTCTTGCGCAGTTTCGGCTGGTACTCCTGGTGGATCTCACGAGCCTTCCGGCTGGCCCACGTTACCTCTGAGAGGCTCTGTCGGAGGCGGTCGACATCCACGATCGCGTCGGCGAGTTCGACGTAGAATGGGTCGACGTCGTACTCGAAGTCCGGCCACGACGTCACCACGTTCTCGAGGTTGTCCGAAATGATGTTGGCGGCGACCTGTAACATCGACTGTTGGGCCTCGAGGCCCCGTTTCGCCCGTCCGGTTCGTGACGCCCGCGAGAACGCCTTGTCGATCAGCTCTTCCGACGTGGGCGTCGTCGGAAGGTCTTCGAAAATCATAGCCTGTACTACACGGCCCGGCGGTAAAAGGTCGTTCGATACGCGATGACTATTTCAGCGTCTGGAGTCTCTGGTCGACCATGACAGACTGGCGTGCCGTCGGCATCGGGTTTCTCGTCATGATCGTCATCAGTGTCGTGGGTGTCGTGATCCCGCCCTTCGGACAGCTGACCGCGGGGCTCGTCGGTGGCTTCCTGGCCGGCTATCTCGCCGGTGGCGGCCTCCTCTCGGGAACCTGGCACGGCCTTCTCGCCGGTGCGCTCGGGGGCATCATCGCCGGCGTGTTGCTGGCGCTCGTGATCGGCGTCGCCGGCTGGACCCTCGGCCCCGCCGGTGGGGCCGTCTCGACGCTCGTGGGTGCGGGTATCTTCCTTGGAGCCGTCGTCATCGCCTTCGTGCTGGCACTCGAGAGCGCCATCGCCGGGGCAGTCGGTGGCGTGCTCAACCCCTGATACGGATTAGTGTCGTCTCTTCCCGGTGAGTGCCAGCCCGGGTTCGGCACTCACCGGTAAACAGTGACACTAAACCGTATGAGTCGGGTGCCTTTGCCGTGTTCCCGGTGCGTGCCCACACTGCGTGAGCGATGACCCTGAAGCGACGATAGTGAAGCGTGACGGCGTCGCGCTCAGGCCTGGCCAGTGCGTCGCCGACAGACCACCCATATTATACGTCGGGCCCCGTACACGGAGCCAGCATCGACGATGTTCGACGAGATCATGGAGAAGTTCGAGGGGTCGCCCAGCCAGCAGGCGGTCATTCGCCTCCTGCTCGAGCGCGGGTTCTCGGTCAACGACGACGGGCGGGTCGTCTCCGGGGGTATCGAGATTCCGAACACGGGTATCGCTCGCGAGATCGACATCGACCGCCGGGTGGTCGACTCGACGACGGCAGCCATCCTCGAGGACCCCGAGTTGCGCCGGATTTTCCAGAATATCTCCCAGGTGCCGAGCCTGATGGACCTCGCGCCGGTCCTCGACCTCACCGTCCTCTCGGTCGAGGTGGCGGACGCCGAACAGGAGGGAATCGTCGCGGCGGTGACGGGGGTCCTGGCCGATCACGGGATCACGATCCGACAGACCATCAGCGAGGATCCGGAGTTCACCGACGACCCCCGGCTCCACCTCGTCACCGACGAGGACCTCCCCGGTGAGGTTATTACCGAGATTCGTGACCTGCCGTTCATCCGCTCGATCGAGTTGCAGTGACCCCACAGTACCAACCGAAACGAGTCACCCCTTGATCGCCGACCCGTCTGGTGATCGGGTATGCAATGACTTCCAGTGGCTACGATGCCACTTCAAAATCGGTAGCAGCAAACAACGGGAATCGAAGTTACACACTTCAATTTCCAAAGCTTCGGGCCTTGAACTGCGATGGCCGTCCGCGAATAGACGCCGAGCGTGCCCGAGTGACCCACTGCCGCGTCGGGTCCAACCCACCGGCCGACACCGACCGCAATCGAAACCGTTCGTTATTCAGCGCTCGAGGCGAAGCCCTACGTATGGAACGACGACAAGCGCCACAGACCGAGGAGGGCTGGTACGTCTTACACGACTTCCGGTCGATCGATTGGGACGCCTGGCGAGACGCCCCCGAGTACCGACGCGAGCGCGCCCTCGAGTCCGGTGTCGACTACTTCACCGACGCCCGATCGCTGTCGATCATCGACGGCGGGGCGGGCGACTCCGCGACGTTCGCGATGGTCGGCCACGAGGCCGACCTCATGATCGTCCACCTGCGCCCGACCATCGCGGACCTCGAGGTCCTCGAGCGCCGGTTTGAGCAGACCCCACTGTCGGCGTTCACCGAGCAGACCGACTCCTACCTCTCGGTGACCGAGGTGTCGGGATACATGTCTCAGGAGTACTTCGAGGAGGGTGGGGAAGCGGAATCGGGCATCGCCACCTACATCGAATCCCGTCTCAAACCCGAGATTCCCGACGCCGAGTACGTGAACTTCTACCCGATGGACAAGCGCCGCGACCCCGAGTGGAACTGGTACGACCTGCCCTTCGACGAGCGCAAGTCGTACATGGCCGCCCACGGCGACATCGGCCGGGAGTACGCGGGCAAGGTCACCCAGATCATCTCCGGTAGCGTCGGCCTCGACGACCACGAGTGGGGCGTCACCCTCTTCGCCGACGACCCCGCTGACATCAAGGACCTGCTCTACGAGATGCGCTTTGATCCCTCGAGTTCCCGCTTTGGCGAGTTCGGGCGCTTCCGATTCGGTCGACGGTTCGCCCCCGAGAACCTCGAGGCCTATTTCGCTGGCGAGTCGGTGTCCCAGGACGTGTCCGCGGGCCACGATGGCGGTGGACACGGACATGCCCACTCGAGCGACGCCGGCGACCAGCCCGACGAATCCGGCGACCGCCACGACGACTCGAGCGACGCCGGCATCCGCGACGAACTCGCGGACCTCGACGTCTACGCGGGCCAGCCCCACGGCGAGGACGTCCACGCGGTCGTCCTCTACTCGGCTGCCGACGTCGACGAGCTATTCGAGGAGGTCGAGGGCCTGCGAAAGAACTTCGAGCACTACGACAGCCACGTCAAGACGGCCGTCTACGCCAACACGGACGACGAGGAGGCCGCCGTCGTGAGCCTCTGGGAGACCGACCGCGCCGCCACCACGGCAGCCGGCTTCCTCAACGACCTTCCAGAGATCGTGCGCCAGGCCGGAGACAGCGACCCAGGCGACGATTCAACGACGTGGGGGACAATGGGCATGTTCTACACCATCAAGCCCGAGCACCGCGAAGACTTCGTCGAGACCTTCGCCGAGGTCGGCGACCTGCTCGCCGAGATGGACGGCCACCGGAAAACCGCCCTCCTGGCCAACCGTGAGGACGAAAACGACATGTTCATCGCCAGCCGTTGGGACAGCCGCGAGGACGCCATGGCGTTCTTCCGAAGCGACGCCTTCTCGGAGACCGTCGAGTGGGGGCGGGACGTGCTGGCCGACCGGCCCCGACACGTCTTTCTGGCCTGAACTGCGCTCCGAACGCACCTGTTGACGGGGTTCGGGAGTCACTCGAGGAAGACACCGGCCGACAGAAAGCGGTTGGGAACTGGGCGTGAGGTCGAGCCCTACATGCCCGCCACGTCGGCCCCCGCATCCGTTTTGTCGTAGAAAAAGTAGCCAGCGACCCCCGCCAGGCCGAAGACGAGGGTGAGAAGCGGCCAGTTCCCCGGCTCTCTGCCGGTGAGTTTCGCGTGCGCCGTGACGAAGATCGCAAACCCGATGTGGGCGGTGAGCGTCGCCACGAGGAACGTCTGGAGGTCCATTGTGGGTGGGTTCGACGGCGAAGGCTTAGGAATTTCGGCACGTCTCGAGCCCATCACCCCGGTCTGTCCGCCCGCGGTGGAAAAGTACTCGGTCTTCCACCCCACACCCACGAGTGTACCCGTGTACCGCCGGACGTTCCTCGCGACCCTGCCCACACTCGCCCTCGCCGGCTGTCTCCGCACCCTGGGGCTGACCGATCGCGTCGTCCTCACGGAAAAGCGCATCGAGGCGACCGAACTCGACCTCGAGGCCGAAGCCGAGCGCAGCATCACCCTCATCGCCCGGCGAGAGACGACCGCTGGCCCCACCTACGAGGACGTTCACGACGATCTCGAGGGCCGATTCGACGACGACGAGCCACTGGTCTTCGAAGAAGAACTCGCCCGCGAACTCGAGGCCGCGTACCTGGACGTCACGCTCCACGCGACGATCTGTGATACCGCACCGCTGAACGACCCCGACGCGGCGAGTGGCTGTCGCGAGGTGTCGATCCTCACCGACGATTTCAACGACTGCCGTGTCGGCGACGTCCTCGAGGTCCGCTCGAGCGACGACGGGATTGGCCTACTCGAGGTCGAAACGCGTCGGGACGACCGGGACAGCTGAACAGTATGGTCGGTCGGCCTGGGCAATACACGATGCTCGACACTCGAGTGGGGTGACTATAGTAGCCACTGAAAGTCATTGCACACACCCTCACGATACCACGGCTCAGAACCGGTCTATCACCGGTTCTGAGCCGACTCGTTGTGAGGGTGTGTAAATCGTTTCAATTGTTACTATAGCCACGATCAGGAGTCCACGGCCGGGATCGCGTCGCGAGCACTGCGAGCGCCGCGGTCGACGGGGGAGGGCAGGCTGTCTCTGAGAGCGCTCGAGAGTACCGATCACCGACGGGGTCGGTTCGGGAGGTCTCGGGATCCTCAAGACCGAGTTTCGAGGAATCGACGGCGTGCGCTCGAGGACAAGTAGGTGACCACGAGAACTCGGCGACACGCGACCCACCGGACCGATCGATTGCAATCCTCAGAAATCGTGATCCGGGTCGTCCTCGACCGCACGCTTCAACGACTCCCGGCGGGACTTCGCATCCCGACCCGTCGCCTCGAGCAGGAACTCGTTTTTCGCCGACACGGCCTCACCCGCAGCCTCGAGTTCGTCGGGTCCGAGTTCGGTCGGATCACGCTCGACGAAATCGACCGCGAGCGTGTCTTTCTTCCCGGAGTACTGGACCGCCCCTGCAGTGATGCGCTCGAAGACCGGGTTCTTGGGTTCGTCGATGACGTAGAGGTCGCTTCCCTTGAATTCCTCCGTTCCCGTCGTCGGGCCGAAGTAGTCCTCGATCGTGGCTTTCATGTCGGGAATGCGATCCTCGAGATGTTCACCGCGACGCATCTTGTACTCCTTCATCGGCCACCACTATACGGGGCGAGCGTTTACCTCTTTTCATCACTGCCAGCCGATGCAGGGGCGCTGGCTGAGCGTCAATCCGAGATATCGAGCGGGGCCGTCTCCCTGTTCACCGGTCAGGGACTACCCCGGCGACCTGATCGGGACGTGACGATGCCGACCCCCCACGACCGCCGGTGTTCGCCTCCTCGAGTGAACGGACGACCGTGTCTCGAGTCGGTGGTCGATTTCCGAAAGCGGGTCAGGGCCGACCGTGACCTACCGGTCTCGCTCGCCCAGATATCCCTTCCGACACTCGGGACAGATGTCACCGGCACGGAGGGAACCTCGGTCCCCCGGCGCGACGAACGAACATTGCGGACAAAAGAACTCGGTGAACGCCCCCTGCTGTGTCCCAGCCTCGCCCGGCGCCGGTGCCGATCCCGCGCTGGCAATACCGGTATCGAGTTCGCCCGTCGAATTATCGTCGGACGCTCGGGAGCCCTCTGCGTGTTCATCGGTACCGTCGATGAATTCGGCGTCGTCGGTGACCTGATCGTGGTCCGGACCCGGACCCTGGCCCGAGTCCTGGTCGTGATCCTCGCTTTCGCTTCCTTCCCAGGCACGCTCGTGACCCCCGTGATCCGCACCCTGGTCCTCCTCGAAGGTCAGTTCACCAGCCGATGGCTCCGCCGTGTCCGCCTCGTGAGTCTGCCCTTCAGATTGGTCCGCCGGGTCGGCCACGCCCGACGCCTCGGTTCCCGACGCGGAGGGCCTCTCTGCATCCGGCGCTGGATCCTCGGAGTCGGCCTGGTCCTCGCTCTCGGGCCACGCCGCTGGCTCGTTGTCGGCCCCAACCGGCGGGCCGACGTCGTCCGTCTCGGGCCACTCGCCGTGGCCCCGATCGCCCTCGGGCATCTCGTCGTCGGTCAGAATCTCCGCGTCGTCAGTGATCGGCCCGTCCTCCTCGAGCGCGTCCGCTGTCTCGACCGCGTCGGGTTTCTGCCCAGCGGACGGCTCGGCTTCGGGGTCGGCACCGGGTCGCACACTCCCATCCCCAGCGTCCCCAGACGGTGCGCCAGGGTCAGGTTCGGCGCGCTGGTCCGGTTCGCCGTCGTCCGAACCGTCGATAATCGTCGCGTCCGCTCCCTCGAGTGCCGGATCGGCATCGACGTGGGTACCGCTGTCGAGATCGACGGGATGCTGCCCGTCGCCGGCGTCACTCGTCGCCGTTGACACCTCATCACTGGACTCGGATGCGGGTGTGGATGACTCCTCGGGTGCGGGCACGGACTGGTCTGGGGTATCGGGCTCGTCGTTCCTTCGCGCGGACGTGATCTCGGTGTTCTCGCTGGTGACCTTCCGCTTGCCACAGCGATCGCACCGTTTGAACTCCGTCACGGTCACGACGACCTCGCTTCCCCGTTCTTCGCGCTCACGATCGACTTCGGGCTCGCCGAAATCGTGTCCGAGCAGCGAACATCGCAGGGCCATTACCCCATCGTTCCGAGGCAGGGGATAAAAAACGTACCGACGACCACACACCGCCAGGCATGTGCCTCTCGAGTCGATCACGGGCGTCGTGATTCTGCCGCCGGGTGACCACCTCGTCCCAACCCGTGCAACGGCAAACGTCAAATCCCGGCATCACGAACGTACGGACGAATGCGAGCCAAACGGGAGTACCGTGACCGACCCTCGACCGAGGTGGCCGTCCTCGACGCCCTGGTCAATCGCGGCGAAGAGGGGATGACGGTGTTCGAACTTCGGGCAGCCGTCGCCGTCGACATCGACGAGCTCGAGGACGCGCTCGCGACGCTGAAAGAGGACCGCCTCATCGTCGTCGAGACGAATCACGGCCGGGCGCGAATCAAACCGGACGAACGGGTCGTCCCGAGCCCAGAGGACTTAGACGAGGAAGAGTCCCTGATCGACTGGATTCGCGAGCGGTTTCCGCTCTGACCGTTGGCTCACACAGTTTGGAAAAGGATCGTCAGCGCCGTCACTCGGGTTTCAGGCCGCCGTCCTGAACGCGCATGACGGCCTCCCCGTCGGCGAGGTTCGGCGCGTCGACGAGTTTGACGATCCGCTTATCGCCTTTGGACTTGCGCAGGTAGATCCGGAACGTGGACTTGTGCCCGAGGATGTTGCCACCGATGGGCTTCGTCGGGTCGCCGAAGAACGCGTCGGGGTTGGAGGTGACCTGGTTGGTGACGATGACCGCCGCATTGTGGAGGTTGCCGACCTTGTCGATGTCGTGGAGGTGCTTGTTGAGTTTCTGCTGTCGGTTCGCGAGGTTGCCACGGCCGACGTACTCCGCACGGAAGTGTGCGGTCAGGGAGTCGACACAGAGCAAGCGAACGGGATACTCCGAGTCCTCGTGTTCGCCCGCGATCTCGTTTGCCTTCTCCGCCAGGAGCATCTGGTGGTTCGAGTTGAACGCCTTCGCGACGTGAATGTACTCGAGCATGCTCTGGATGAGTTCGTCGACAGCTTCCTCGTCGTCGGCCGAGCCCTCGATCTCGCGGTCCTCGAGGGCGGCGTTGATGGCCTCGTCGGGGAGACCACGAACCATGTCGTCGATCCGCTCGGGACGGAAGGTGTCCTCGGAGTCGATGAAGATGGTACTCCCGTGGAGGCCGCCGACCTCGCGGGGGAGCTGGACGTTGACGGCCATCTGGTGGGTGACCTGGGACTTCCCGGAGCCGAATTCGCCGTACACCTCGGTTATCGACTGCGTTTCGATCCCGCCACCGAGGAGGTCGTCGACCTCGTCGATGTGCCAGGAGAGCTTCCCGATCTGATTCCGTCGCTCGAGGACGGCCGATCCCGTCTCGAAGCCACCGATGTCGGCGGCTTCGCGAGCGGCACGGACGATGTCGCTCGCGGTCGACTCGCCGACGTCCGCCGTGTTGGAGAGTTCCGAGGGAGAGGCGACGGCCAGACTCTGGAAGGAGTCGTAGCCCGCGTCCGAGAGTTTGTCCGCCGTTGCCGGCCCCACGCCGGGGAGCGTCTCGAGATCAACTGTAGGCATACTCGGTCGTTGTGCCGGACCCCGTATAAACCCTCGTTAACACCATTGTGGAAGTGAAAGTGCAAGCCAGCGTCGGGGTCAACCAGAAGGAATTCCTATGATTTCTATACCAGTAGGTGCACGGACGAGTCGGCGATGGGAGCTGGGTGCAACGGTCCTCGTGAGGGCTACGAGTGTAGCGATCCCCGTAGATGTATACAATGCCGTTCGGTCACTACCACGGTCCCCGAAACACGAGGGTCCCCGTTCTCACTCGAGCGTCCGAAGGGCGGTCTGGGGCGGCAAAAAGTACGTTGCGCCGTCGTCGGTCACCGCGAGCAGTTCCTCCTGGCCGAGATATCCCCACTCCGTTTCGACGCCCAACTCGAGGGTGTACACCTCGCCCGCCGAAACCGTGCGCTCGGGCCGATCAGCGTAGCGGTCCCAGCGGGGTCCGAGCAGGGGGCCGGCATCGTGGGCGTTTCGGCCGACGGTGTGCCCGGCTGCGTGTTCGAACGCCGGCCAGCCACGGTCGGTGATCGCCGTCCGGACCGCGGCGTCGACCTCGTGGCCGGCGACACCAGGCTCGAGGACGGCCTTTCCGGCCTCGATGGCGGCCCGCACGTCCTCGAACGCGGTCTGTAAGCCAGCTGGTGGCGACTCGCCGTTGCGGGGCCGGTAGTACAGTCGCTGGATGTCCGACGCGTATCCCTCGTAGCGTACCCCGAAGTCGACGTGTAACACTTCTCCTGGTGGCACCGTTCGGTCGCCCGGATGCGTGTGCCCGACAGGGGCCGCCGAACCCGCGTCGACGGCCGGGCAGCCGTCCCAGCTCCAGGCGCTCTCGAGCCCGTCCGCACGCATTCGATCGTGGAGGAAATCGGCGAACCTGGCTTCGGTCCAGTCGGGTTCCCACGCGTCGACCGCCTCGGCAAGCAACGCCTCGGTCAGTTCGGCGGCACGAGCCATCCGCGACCGCTCGAGGTCGGTCAGGGAGTGGCGAAGATACCCCATCACGGGCGCGCTCGACTCGAATCGGTCGGGGTAGTCGGTCCCCTCGAGGAGCGTACAGAGCCGGCGATACATCCCGTGCGTCAGCCCATCTGCGACCTGTTCGCTTTCGGCGTAATTGATCGCGATTCGGTCGGGATCGACACGCTCGAGTACATCCCGAAGTGGGTCACGGATGGATTCGTCGTACGGGTGAACCTCGTAGCGACCGATTGCTTCGACTGGATCGGCGTCGTACCGGCCGACGATCGCGTGGTGATCACCGCTCGGGGTCAGGAGAAACGCACTCTCCCAGACGACGTCCGCGCCGAGAATCAGCGCCAGCGCCGGTTCGGGTATTTCACTCGTCTCGCGGGCAAACGTGAGCCAGCAGTCGATATCGAGCGCCTCGAGTCGGGCGCTGGCCTGGTCCAGTTTCGTCTCCACCAGGTCGGCGGTCTTCGCGTCCATATTACCCTCTGCAGAGCGATTGCAGAAACGTGTTGTGCCGGACCCCTCCTCACGTGTGGAGAAGGCGGGTATCGTCACGTCCCGCAGAACCCTCGCCACGGGTCGACAGCCACCGGAAGGGGACGAAAGAAACCGGCCCGGCGGTGACTATCGAGGCGCCTCACGCGGAGCCGGCCCAACTCGGGGGTTGGCCTCGAGTCGGCACCCGATTGGCAAGGCGGCCCACGACGAGGGGAGGGGTCTCACTCGAGGTCGAATCCGACCCGGGTCATCTCGCCCCAGGATCGGTCGCCCCGGACGTATTCGATGAGGCCACGCCAGGCCTGGAGGGCCTTCCACGGCCGGTACCAGACGGCCTCGACGAGCCCATAGCCGAGCAGGACGGCGACGGTTTTCGGGTCGTCGTACCGACGGTAGGTGAGGACCTCGATCAGCACCGCCACGGCCGAGAGCAGGGCACCGAGTCCGGCTGCGGCGAGCATGAACGCGAGAAAGAAGGTGACGTCGAGGTAGCCGGTCAAGAAGAGCAGGGGGATGAGGAGATACCCGAGCCCCTCGATCAGCCGGCCACCCATCTCGATGATCAGGAAGTACGGCAGGGCAAACAGGCCGACAACGCCGTATCTTCGTCGCCCAATCGCGCCCCGGTGCTTGACGAGCGTGTCGAGGAGACCCCGGAACCAGCGTCGGCGCTGCCTGGAGAGCACCGCCCGGGATTCGGGGACTTCGGTCCAGACGACCGGACGGGGGAGGAACGTGACGTCGTAGGCCCGGCCCTGGTCGATGAGGTGACGGTGGAGGCGAACGACGATCTCCATGTCCTCGGTGATGCTGGTCGTGTCGTAGCCGCCGATCTCTCGGAGGGCATCGGTCCGAAAGACGCCGAACGCGCCGGAGATGACGAGCAGACTGCCGAGACGGCTGAGCCCAATGCGACCCGACAGGAACGCCCGCAGGTACTCGGCGGCCTGGAACCTGACGAGTCGATTGGTCGGGAGGTCGATCCGGTCGACCATACCGTTGCGGAACGTACAGCCGTTGGCAAGACGAACCGCCCCACCCGTCGCAACCGTCTCGGTTGGCCGCTCGAGGAACGGTTCGACGACGTCGTAGAGTGCACCGTGTTCGATGAGCGAGTCGGCGTCGACCGCACAGAAAAGCGGCTGGTCCGTGTAGTAGAGACCGGCGTTGAGCGCGTCGGCTTTTCCACCGTTTTCCTTGTCGATGACGATCAGATCGCGCTCCGGTTGGCGGTAGATGGCGCGAACCGGTTGGCATGGAAGGTCGAACGGTGACCCATCGCCGACGCGCTCGAGATCGAAGGCGTCAATCAATGCCTCGAGGGTGCCATCGGTCGACCCGTCGTTGACGACGATGGTGTCGTAGTTGGGGTACTCCAGTGAGCGCATCGATCGAACGCTGTCGACGATGACCGCCGCCTCGTTGTAAGCGGGAACGACGACGGCCACACCCGGGACGAAGGGGTTGCCCGTCCGGTTGCCGACGGGTTCGTAGCCCTGCCGATCGAGGTGATCGCGGAGTTGCACCAGCGCGGCGACGTTGATCGCGAGGTAGCTGCCGTTGATCAGCAGGAAGTAGCCGATGAAAAATACCGATGCAACGGTCGCTGGACTACTCATCCGTCTCACCCGTGACTGTGTCAGTGGGGTCGAGCTCGAGGCTCGGCGGTGAGGGAACCGTCGTCTCGGACCACGAAAGGACGGTCCCGACGTCTTGGTCCTGGTCGTCGCGACGGGCCCAGGCCCACAGCGGATCGTCGACCGCGGCTTCGTCGACAGTGTCGTTGTCCGCCAGCGCAAGGAACGCCCGGTAGGCCGACAGTCTAGTCCGTTCGTCGGGCTCCTGCTGGGCAGCCTCGAGCAAGCGCTCGCGCGACCGGCGGTCACCCCACGCCGCGAGGAGGTCGAACGCCGAACGGCGAACGGCGGGCGCAGGGTCGTCCGTGACTGCCTCGATGGGGAGTCGGTCGCGCAGGCCGCGACGCCAGCCAGCCTGTTCGAACACGCTCACCGCGGTGGCTCGAACCGTGGCATCGTCGTGTCTCAACAGTGGAAGCACCCACTCGAGTGCCTCGTCAGGGTCAGTGAGTTGACACTCCGAGAGGACCGTCAGTACCTGCACGAGGAAGTCAGCGCGCCAGGACTCCGCGGCATCGGCACCCCGCTCCAGTAGCGGTGTCGACCCGCGTTCGTTCAGCCTAGCCAGGGTCTCGAGGCCGTACACGGTGAGGACCTCCTGTCCGTCGTGGATGAGTAACTCGGTGCCCAGGGCGTCGCCGTCCGTGTAGGCCTCACGATGGGCGAGGACGACGCTGGCAGCAGCCTCGCGAAGCCGGCGGTGATCCGTGCAGTGTGTTCGAAGGAGTCTGGCTGGCACCCGTCGGTCGAGCAGCGCGAGCCACGCCAGCGCTCGTAGGCGTTCCGACACCGACCCATCCTGCAACGAGTCGATAGCCCGCCGCCTGAGGCCCATGGCGCGCGCCAGCACCAGAAAGGACCCGCGTTCCTGGCCGCTGATCGTCCGGAGATAGCGATCGAGCAGGGACCGAAGCGCACGGCGTTCGACGGCGTCGAGCGAGGCGACCCAGGCCTCCCACTCCGGATCCGCTCGCCCGAATCGATCGAAGAGTTCCCGGCGAACCGAACGGGTGACCTCGTCCCGGCAACGGTCGCTTCGCTGGTGGCGAACGGCGAGACCAACGGTGCCGGCCGAGAGGAGGAAAACGCCGATGAGTACGAACGCGGCCACCCAGATAACGAGTGTGGCCACCATCAGCAGAATCGGGTGACGCGGGTGGCCAGTGCTGCGGGACTGAACGGTTTCGTTACGTAATCGTCGGCACCGAGTTCGAACGCACGCGTGACGACGTCGTCATCCTGTCGTCCGGTCAGGACGATCACCGGAATCGCCGACAGTCGCGTCGAATCGGCGATACGCTCGAGCACCGCCATGCCGTCGAGGCCCGGCATGACGAGATCGAGAACGATGGCCGACGGCAGGGCCTCGGCGTCCTCGAGGTGTGCCAGGGCGTCCGCGCCGTTGTCGAACGCTCGAGTGGCGTACCCCTGGGTCTCGAATTTGAATGCGATGAGATCGGCGACGCTCTCGTCGTCCTCGACGATCAAGATTTCGAGGGAGTGTCCAGCATCGACAGCTGTACTCGTGGCAGTGTCACCACCGTCACCCCGCTGGTCATCATCGACACTCATCGTCGATCACCCGGTGCCGTCGGGATGGCCTCGTCAGAGCCGTGCCCCCAGCGCCGCTCGTGGCCGTGACTGGCGAGGGCGTCACCGATCAGACCGACTGGGTCGATCGGCCTCGGGTCCTGTGGGGCACCGAGCAACGGAATCCACTCTCGGTCGACCGGATCCGCCGCCGTCGACGCGGCGAGTACCAGCGGCCGTGAAACACCATCACGCCGTCTAAGTGCGTCGATGTCGGCGGGTTCGAGTTGCCGAAAGGACTCGAAGTCGGTGACGACGATATCGATAGCTTCGGACCCCAACTCGAGAGGCCCGCATTCGCTGTCGGCCGAGTCGTGCTCGAACCACCCGTCGACGGAGACGACCTGCGAACACCACCGCTCGAGGGCTGGTCGAAGGGGAGAAACAGCATCACCGCCCAGCAGGCCGACCGTGCGGCCCGTTTCGGCAGCTGAAGTACCCGCGGCGAACTCGAGGGCGGCCCCCAGCCCCTCGTGGCCAACGTCGGTCGACACCACGGCACTGACGCCGACCCGAGGAGGTTCGGAAGCGACGTGGACGGTCGACAGGAGACCGAACGGAACGTCCAGGTCGGCGTCGCTCGCCAGCCGATCGACGACATCGAGCCCGAAGCGATCGTCGAACAACACGTCGACGAGGAGGCGATCGACGTCGTTCGTTTCAACAGCCGCAAGTGCGTCCGTCACCGTCGTCACGACCGTGACCTCCGCGCCTGCGGGTGCCGTCTCGCGTTCCAGTGCCTCGAGGAACGGGGGCCGGTTGCTGGCGACCAGGAGGTGGTCGACGGGGCCTTCAGCCGGTTCCTCGAGGGCACCAGTGGTACTCGGGTCCGTGGCCGCCGCGACACCGGACGCGGCCGCCGCCGGTTCGGCATCGAGTGTTGCCGTCAGTTCGTAACCATCGCGTTCGATCTGCTCGAGGGCACGCTGTTGTTCCGCAGCCAGCGGACCGAGTTCGCCCTCGAGGAGGAGTTCGGTCCGACCCATGATGCCAGCCAGGCGACGGCGAACCTGGTAGGCGATCAAATCGTCGGATTCGTCCCCACTGTACATACCGAAGCAGAGACAGTCACAACACTTGAAAAGTCGGGTGCCCCATCTGACAGGACGGATCGCCTGCTGGAGCTCACTCGCCCCAGTTCAGACAGCTAACAGCACCTGCTGTATCGCCGAGGAAGAGTCGCCCCCGTTCGGCGTGACCCGTCTCCTGGAGGCCACTCGCCGTCACCTGAGCCTCCAGGGCCGGCGTTCCCGAAATCGCCGACTCGAGCGAGGTATGCCAGACGAAATCCGGGTCGAGGGCGTCGATACCGTAGAGGCCGCCGCGTTCGTCCGCGACGAGGACCACGGTCCCCACGACGATCGGGTCGGTCGTCGCCGGCGCGTCCAGCGAGAGGCCCGGCTTCGAAAAGAGGAGGCCCCGAACCTTCCGGTTGCCGAAGGTCGTATCGGTGACGTGGAGGGTGTCGTCAACACCGCGTACGTACAGCGTGTCCTCGCCCTCGAGCACCGTCGGCGCACCGGCGAACGCCCCGCGAATCTGGTGGGTGAAGAAGGTCTGGCCCGTCTCGGCACCGAGTGCGAGCACCGTGCCATCGTCGTCGGCGACGTACACTCGATCGTCGGCACGAGTCGGTCCGCCGACGACCGTGCCGTCGGTGGGCGCGCTCCAGACCTCCTCGCCCGAACCCAACTCGAGCGCCTGGACCGTCTCCTCCCGGGTGCCGACGTAGACCCGCTCGTCGTCGACCGCGGGGGCACCGACCGGCGGTCCCTCGAGGTCGGTTCGCCAGATTTCGCCGCCGGTCTCGGCGTGTAACGCGGTGAGGCCGCGGTTGTCACCGACGAGCACGAGGTCGCCGTCGACAGTCGGCGGTGTCGTGTAGAGGCCATCGACGGATCGCTCCCACTCGAGGTCCCCCGAGGGCGCGTCGATGGCGAGCAGGTGGTCGCGACACGGGCAGACGAGACGGTGGCCCGATACCGCGGGTGGATCGACCGTGGGGACGTCAATCCGATACGTCCAGCGCCGACGGCCCTGGAAGTCGAGTGCCGTGAGTTCTCCCTCGCTGGTGCCGACGTAGACCGTATCCCGATCGACGACGAGTGGACAGTCGATCGAGCCACGGACCTCGGTGGTCCAGGCGGTCGAAGGCGGACGCTGTGGCCCCTCGAAATCGCCTCGAGACGCGAGGACGGCCGTGTTGCGCTCGTCACCCCGAGCCTGGTTCCACGGAGTCACTGGTCGGTGATTCCGGGGGCAGCGAAATAAGGCCGGCGAAACCCCGGGCCAACGGCGGCGGCGAGCGACGCATTCGAGTGGGTTCGGCGTCGATAGCAACCATGCGCGACATACTCGAGGCCGTTGCCGCGGGCGAGTGCTCGCCAGCGGCGGCCGAGGCCAAACTCACGGGGTACGCGACCGGCGAGGCGGGGCGCTTCGATGCGGCACGGACGAGCCGCCGGGGGATCCCGGAGGCCATCCTCGCGGAGGGAAAGACCACCGACCAGGTGCGCGAACTCGCCGTGACCGCCCTCGAGACGGAGGGGCGGGCACTCGTGACCCGGTTGGAGACGGACGCGGCCGCGGCCCTCGAGGAGTTTCTCGCGGCCGCCGAAATCCCTGGCGAGAACGGCGAGGGGCCGATCGCCGTCGACCGACGAGCCGGCACCCTCCTCGCGAGGGCGGCCGCATACGAACGCCCCTCGCTCGAAGCGACGGTCGGGATCGTCACCGCGGGCACAGTCGACGGCCCGGTCGCCGACGAGGCCCACCTCGTCTGTCTCGACGCCGGTCTCGACGTCGAGCGAATCGACGACGTCGGCGTCGCCTCGCTGGCACGCGTCATCGACCACCTCGAGGTGCTCCGGGGGGCGGACGTGCTCGTTATCGCTGCCGGTCGAGAGGGGGCACTGCCGACGGTCGTCGCTGGATTGGTGGATACCCCAGTGATCGGGCTGCCGGTCTCGAGTGGCTACGGACACGGTGGGGACGGTGAGGCCGCACTCTCGGGGCTTTTGCAGTCCTGTACCGTCCTCACGGCGGTCAACATCGACGCCGGATTCGTCGCGGGCGCGCAGGCGACGCTCATCGCTCGAGCGATCAACGGTGCGTGAATTGGAAAGAGTTGATTTGAACAGGGTAAGAAAATCTTCCGATAGTGGAAAAGTTAACAGCGTTTGGGCAAGCCTATTTATGTGGACTCCATGTAGTATGAAATGCCGGGGCACACCGGCGACACCATGCCAACGTGTAATCATTGCGGCGCGCACGTCTCCGAACGGTTCGCACGCGTCTTCGCCGACGAAAACGGAGACATCCACGCGTGTATCAGCTGTTCGGCCAACGCAGGCATCGCGGAAGTCGCGAGAGAACGCGCCCGCGGAACCTGACCGCTACCCGAAACCCGTACCGCCCACTGTACCAGTGCGACGGACCGGAGCCCCCGGCGGACCCCACGACTAGCACTTTTGACGTCGCCACCCGTACCCACGAGCGATGCCCACGGACGACCACGTCGTCTACGTGCTCGAGTGTGACGACGGGAGCCTCTACACCGGCTACACGACCGACCTCGAGCGACGGGTCGAGGAACACAACGCCGGCACCGGCGCGAAGTACACCCGTGGGCGAACGCCAGTCAGGGTCGTCCACCGGGAACGCTACGGTGACCGATCGACGGCGATGGCTCGCGAGTACGAGATCAAGCAACTGCGCCGTCCACAGAAGGAGCGATTGGTCGACCTCGAGTCGTAATCGGGGGAGAACGGGGCTTTAGCCGATTGACGCTGGTCTCGAGGTCATCGTCGCCCACGGTGCCGAGCAACCGCATATGCCTGGCTGGCCTCCCTTCGGAACCCCTCCTAAATCTACGTGATAGATCAGCATTCCGAACCGTTTCAATCGTTGGCCGCCGTCCGCGGCGAGGTGACGTCCGGGGTGATGAAGGCGTACTCGGTGAGCATCCGTCCCAACTTTCGCGTACGCTCCTCGAGTTTCTCGTCGATGAACGCACGCTGGTCGATGGCATCCGGTTCGTGTTCGAACCGCTTCGAGGCCTTGCGAATGCCGACCTGGTGGGGGAGGACCCATCCGTGGACCCCACGAACGGTGATCCGGAGGTGGTCCAGCGTCGACCCGTAACTGCCGCCGCCGGCAGTCGCGAGCAGCCCGACGGTAGTGTCCTCGTACTCGTCCCAACCGCAGTAATCGTGGTAGTTCTTCAGGGTCGCCGAGTACGAGCCGTGGTAGACGGGAGTCCCAAGAGCGAGAGCGTCAGCCTCGCGGGTGAGACGTTTCACCTCGGCGCCGTCACCCTGGTCGTCTACGTCTGGGTCGTACAGCGGGAGGTCGTACTCCCGAAGGTCCAGCAGTCGGGTGTCGGCACCCGCGTCGGCCGCCGCCTCGAGGACGTACCCGAGGGCCGTCCGAGTGTAACTCTCGTCGCGGAGACTGCCCGAGACGGCGAGAATAGTGGGTGTCGAACTCATACCGGATCTATCGTATCCACCTGTAAAACCATCTCGGGTTCCGACGGATTGGGCTTCGGGGGTCAGCGCCGTTGCTTCGGGTGCTCCACGCAGGCGAAACCGACCCACTGCAACCGGACACCGGTCCCGCCGGGTTTTTGCCACCTCCCCATGAGACTCGTGTATGGATGCGATCAGCTTCGGCACCGACGGTTGGCGAGCCCCCCTCGAAACGTTCACCACACCGCGGGTGCGTGCGGTGGCACAGGGCATCGCGACGGCCCTGCGTGCAGACGGCCACACCGAACCCGTCGTCGTCGGCTACGATGCCCGAGAAACCAGCCTCGAGTTCGCCGAGGAGGTCTCTCGAGTCCTCTGTGCGAACGGCTTCGACGTCCTGTTGAGCGATCGCGACCGACCGACGCCGCTGTGTGCCTTCGCGGTCGTCGACCGTGGCTGTTCGGGTGCCGTCGTGATAACGGCCTCGCACAATCCACCGTCGTACAACGGGATCAAGTTCATCCCACACGACGGCGCGCCGGCACTCCCCGGGGTGATGGACAGAGTGGCGGACAACCTGGCCGAGCCGACGGCGCTCCCCGAAGCCGACCACGGGACCGTCAGGGAAGTCGACCTCGTGACCGACCACGCGGCGGCCTGCCTATCCCTCGTCGGGCACCTCCTCGACACGGAGTCCGAGGGCGGAACCGACGTCGACGGCCGGGACGACGTCAGCGACGCCACCACGAGGTGGGGTGGACCCGGGACACCACCCCTCGAGGAGGTCACCGTCGCCTACGACGCCATCCACGGTAGCGGCCGGGACACTACCGACGCCCTGCTCGAACGAGCGGGCGCGTCCGTCGAGCGCCTGCGGTGTGAACGAGACCCCACATTCGGTGGCGGGGCCCCGGAACCGGCAGCCGAACACCTCGAGGGACTGATCGAGGCCGTCACCGAGGGTGGGGCGGACCTGGGGATCGCCAACGACGGCGACGCCGACCGCATCGCCGTCGTCACTCCCGAGCGGGGCTATCTCGACGAGAACCTGCTGTTCGCCGCACTCTATGACTTCCTGCTCGACAACGACGCCGGAGCGGTGGTGCGTACGGTGTCGACGACCTACCTGCTCGATCGGATCGCCGCCACCCACGGCGAGGTCGTCCACGAGGTGCCCGTCGGGTTCAAGTGGGTCGCCGAGGCGATGGCCGACCACGATGCCCTCATCGGCGGTGAAGAGTCCGGCGGGTTCACCGTCCGCGGCCACGTCCGGGAGAAAGACGGCGTTATGATCGCTCTGCTTGCGGCCTGCATGCACGAGCGGGAGGCGATCGACGAGCGTGTCGACCGGTTGCTCGAGACACACGGCACCGTCGTGCAGGAGAAGACGAGCGTTCCCTGTCCCGATGAGCGAAAGGCCGAGGTGCTGGCGACACTCGAATCCGAGATCCCCAATTCGGTCGCGGGCACCGCCGTCGAGGGCATCAACGCTGCTGATGGGTTCAAACTCGCCCTCGCGGACGGTTCGTGGGTGCTCGTGCGTCCCAGCGGTACCGAACCCGTCCTTCGGGTGTACGCCGAAGCCGAGAGCGAGCGTCGCGTTGGCGAGTTGCTCGAGGCCGGGCAGGCCATCGTCGCCGGCGCGCTCGAGTGAGGCGTACGGCGGCTGTTTTGATCCTTGATCGAGCGTTCTGTCCCCCGAGCTCGGGTGAGACGTGACCGCAGGGCGTCGAGGGCTCGAGACTGAGGACTGAGCAGTTGAGACCGGACACTGAAGCTCAGAGACTGGAGAGTGAGCGGTAGAGACCGGGCATCGAGGGGCCGGGGCTGGGCGTGCAGGCCGATCATCGATCGTGGCTGCACTCACGACGCCGCTCACGGGCTCCACGGGTCGACGCTGGCGAGCGTCAAGTCGAGATCTCGAACCGTGCGCCTCCGGCTGCACTCTCTGTGAGCGCCACCGACCAGTCGTGGGCTTTCACGATCTCCGCGACGATTGCCAGCCCGTAGCCAGTTCCATCGGTGGCCGTCGAGTAACCGCTCTCGAACACCGTCTCCCGGTGGGCTGTAGGGATCCCCGGACCGTCGTCAGCGACGAAAAATCCGTCAGCCTCGAGATCGCCCACGGTGATCGTCACGGGTCCACCACAACTGGCGTCCCGAGCACCGTCTCCGCCCGGTACCGAATCGGGATCCACGGAACCGTGTTCGATAGCGTTTCGAAAGAGATTTTCGAGGAGTTGACGCAGCCGGTTCCGATCCGCCTTGACCGTCTGTGTCGTCCCGACAACGAGCGTCGCGTCCCCGGTATCGACCGTCTGCCAGCAGGCGGTGGCGAGCGTGTCGAGGGCGATTGGCTCGACTTCGTTGAGCTGGCTCCCCGCCTTGGCGAGGGCCAGTAATTCCTCGATCAGCGTCTCCATTCGCTCGAGGGCGTACGTGACGTCCTCGAGGTGGGTTGAATCGCACTCCTCTCGAGCGAGTTCCAGCCGCAATTCGGCGACGTTTAGCGGGTTCCGGAGGTCGTGGCTGACGAAGTCCGCAAACTGCTCGAGTTGCTCGTTCTTTCGCTGCAGCTTCTGTTCCCGTTCGATGCGCTCGAGTGCCGCGGCTGCGTGCGCACAGAGCAGTTCTGCCACCTCCAGATCGCTCTCGTCGAACCTGCCGGCCTCGTTGGCGTATCCCTGGAAGACGGCCCGCTCTTCGAGTGGCACGGTAAGTCCCGAGACGATCGACTCGTCGCTGGGCTTTGCATCTTCGTTTTCGAACGCGTCGTCGACGAGGATACTATCGCCCTCCTGGTAGGCCTTCCCGATGAGTCCCTCGTCGAGTCGATACGAGCGGGTCCCCTCGTCGAACGGTGCCGACTCCGACACGACACGTTCGTCGAACACGTCGTCGTCGGGGACGGAGACGGCACACGAATCGAAGCCGAGCGTCTTGACCGCGGCGTCGATGATTGCCTCGAAAACCTCCCGGTCCGTCGACGCCGACTGTAACTCCGGCACGACCTCGTGCAATCTGGTGATTCGCTCGTCGGAAGCCACTCGGGTCCCCTTCTCGGGGTGCATGCTCTACTCTGCGATTGCAAGTCAGCATCTTGAAGATTTCGTCTCCAGAGGGTTCCGCCTCCACTGGAAGCAGTGATCGAAGCGTCCTCACCGACACCGCATCCCACCGGTGGCGACTGGCGAGGACGCACTCGGTGTGAGACGCCGCACGGAAACCGTCGCGACGAGGGGTACCGATTCGGATGTCGGCCTCGAGGCGGATGAGAACGCATCCGGGAACGGTCGCCCCGAGAAAGGCCACCATAACGGGAGACAACACCAGCATACGGGTAGGGGTTTTTTGTCGGCAGTCGGTGGGAGATCAGCCATGGGCGAAAAGACGACCGCAAAGGAAACGCTCCCCCCAGACGAGGTGGCAGACCGACTCGAGGAGCTTGCCCACCAGATGCGCGGTGATGGACAGGCGACCGTTCCGGTCGGCAACAAGCAGGTGACGCTCTCTCCAGCCGACGAGGTGACCTACGAGGTAGACGTGCGAGAACGGTCACCGATGTTGAAAAAGAAACGCGAGACGGTTACGTTGACGTTCGACTGGGCCGTCACTAGTGACGATTGATACGGTTTACTGTAGTCTCTTACCGGTGATTGCCCATACCGGGTCGGCAATCACCGGTAAAAAGTTACAGCAATCCGTATGAGTGGGAGGCTTGCCCCTGTGTAGTGCCGATCGCCGACCCCATAGCGGACGATCGACGGTGTGAGGAGAACGACCCAGGTGAGACCGTCGTCACTGGACCGAGCTATCGGTCGGCTGTCGGCCCTCGATCGGAGGGAGGGGTGGTGGCAACGATCCCCGAGAGCGTGGCGGCCCCCATTGCCGTCGTGGAATCCGGTGGTGCACTCGAGACGGCCTCGTCCACGGACGCACTCGAGACGGCCTCGCTCTCGGCCCCCTCGATCGAGATGACCGCTACGTACCGCACCTCGACGGCCACCGGCGCGTCGGTGTGTGCCGAGATGCGCGCCTCGAGTTCGGCGGCGATACCGACGGGGGCCGCGTCGGGTGGTCCCCCAATCGTGACCACGACCCGCTCGGGGCTACGGAACGGGAAGTTGTCGTCCAACCGCACCTCGATGTCGATGAGTTCGTAGGCGGCGTACTCCTCGGTCGCGAGCAGTGTCTCGGCCTCGCCTCGAGCGTCCTCTTCGAAGGTGGCCGCGGTGAAGTCACCGTAGGTGATTGCCCCGAGGAACGTCGAGAAGACGAGCACAACGACCACCAGGCCGACCACTTGCTTGCGGACGCGCCGGAATGCCCGGTCGCGCTGGAAGAGCCGTTCGGGGCGGTAGCCCAGATACCAGAGGGTGATCAGGCCGGCGAGATTGACCGAGAGGACGTTGACGAAGACGAGGACCGTCGACCCGATGGCGGCTGCCGGTTCCCCCCAGGCAATGGCGATACCGGCCGCGGCGGCCGGCGGGATGAGGGCGGCCGCGATCATCACGCCGACCAGGGCCACCGAAATGCCGGTCGCAATGCTGACCACGCCAGCGACGCCGGCCCCGAGGGCCACCGCCAGCGAGAGTAGATCCGGCGTGAGTCGCTCCTCGATTTCGCCAACCTCGGCGATCACGAGCCCCGGTGGCACGACGTTCCCGAGTCGAACCAGCCACGCGAACGCCGCCGCTGCGGCGATGGCCAACCCGACCCCCAGCGCCTGATATTTCACGCTCTCGAGGAGGAGTTCGTTGTCGTCGATCACTGACCCAACGCTCGCACCGAGTGCCGGCCCGATCAGTGGCGCAATCACCATCGAACCGACGACGACTGCCGGCGAGTCGAGCAACAACCCGGCTGTCGCCACGACGGCGCTCACCACCGTCATCAATACGTAGACGCTGAACGGCGGCGTGAGCGAGACGGCCTCAGCCTGGAGTTCCTGTCTCGAGATGCGCGAGGACTCGACGGCATCGTCCTCGTCGCCGTCCTCGAGGGCATCGAACTGCTCGGAGATGACCGTTTCGGCGGAGATCACGACAGTGTAAGCCCCTTCAGAGACCCCGCGAGCCTCGAGCGTGTCGAGGGTCGATTCGACCATCCCAGCCGGCAGCGGCATGTAGATCACCGCCTCGTACTCACGATCGCTGGTCTCGTCCGTCTCGACGTACGGGATCCCCTCCTCCTCGAGCACGTCCCGGACGGTCTCTCGCTTTCCCGCTGGGACCGACAGTTGCACGAGTCGCACGACGGGGCCAACGCAGGCCGTCGAAATAATCCTAGGGCCACGCGAGTCTCGAGCCCCGAACGGGCCGACAGTGACAAGTGAAGCCGATTTACGCCCCCTCACAGCGAGTCGGCGCAGAACCGGTGACAAACCGGTTCTGCGCCATGGTATCGTGGGGGTCTGTGCAACGACGGTCAGTGGCTACTGTAGTGACGCCGATCGCTCGAGACTGAGCCGGGAGCGACCAGTTAAGGGGGTCCGATCGATTTATGTAGCCACTCCAACCAGCGTTGGGTATGAAAGACAGTACCGCCATCAACGTGGGATTCCTGGGATTGCTCACCGGTATGGCTATTCTCCTCAGTGGCGTCTGGATGGACGGCGAAATGGCGCTCGTCATCGGCGGAGCGGCGGTCGTCATGACCAGCGTCATGGGCTTCGTCATCGCCCTCAGCGGGGACGAACCACAGGGCGCTAGCGCTCACTGACACGGTTTGCTGTAACCGGTTTCCGGTGATGCCCGTATCGGGTCAACAATCACCCTGAAGAGGCGACGGCAAACCCCACGATCGCTCGAGGGCCCAGGGTGGCCACGAGACGTGATTGTGTCCCTTCGGACTGTGTGTCATGGCAACAGACGACTGCAAGACCGTGCCACTTACGTACCACCGGCTACGACCACACAGTAATGAAACGACGTACGTTCGTGAAAGCGACGGCTGGCGGCACGGTGATCGGGCTCGCTGGCTGTATCGAGGATACATCCGACGACGCCACGGGAACGACCGACGACGACAGCACCGGTGACGATGAATCCGACGAAACCGACGGCTATGGAACCGATACGCTCCACGTCGCCACCTACAACTCCTTCATCGACGCCCCGAGTGACAGCCCGGGGGAGTGGATCAAAGACGAGTTCGAGGACCGCTACGACGCCACCCTCGAGTGGCACACGCCCGAACAGGAGGTCAATCACTACGTCGAGCGGTACAACGACGGGCAAGATATCGAGCCCGAGCTCTACTACGGCCTGAGTCCACACGAACTCGTCCGCGTCGACGAGAACACCGACGGCGGGATGTTCGTCGAGACCGACCGGTCGGTCCTCTCGAACGCTGAGGACATCGGCGAGCAACACGAGTTCGATCCCGAGGGCCGGGTTATTCCGACCTACCGGAGCCTGTGTGCCATCGTCTACGACGGCCGCAACGTCGACGAACCGCAAACGTTCGAGGACCTCCTCGAGCCGGAATACGAGGGGAATATCGCCCTGTCGAACCCCCAGCGCGGGACAACCGGTCTCCTGTTCATGCTCTGGACGCTCGAGGAGTTCGGTGAAGACGGCGACTACACCTACCTCGACTACTGGGAGGATCTCCTCGAGAACGACGCGCGCGTCCTCGACTCCTGGAGTGAAGTCTACACCCAATTCGAGGAGGAGGAGATCCCGGTGGTCGTCTCCTACTCGAACGACCGCGTCTACGCCAAACGCTTCGGCAACGACCTCGACAAACATCAGGTGTCGCTGCTGAACGATCAGGCGTTCGCCAACTACTCCGGGATCGTCCGCTTCGCGGACAGTGAGTACGACGACCTCGCGCACGACTTCATCGATTTCGTCCTCGAGCCAGAGGTGCAAGCCGTCGTCGCCGAGCGCAACGTCACCGGCCCAACGAACGAGCAAACCGAGTTGCCGGAGGTCTACGAGGAGTACGCCGAAGAGCCCGAAGAGGCCGTCTTCTACGGCTACGACGACATGCACGGCAACCTCTCGGGCTGGCTCGACGACTGGGGTCGTCGCGTCGTCGGCAACTGAGCCGTGGCAACCCCGAGTCGACGAGTCGGCGTGTGGGTCGACCGGTCACCGTCTCTCGTGGCGGCGGTGATCGACCGGCAGTCCCCGCCTGCGGCGGAGGTGACACCAGACTCAGCGGTCGCTCCGGGCGTCCCGGCCGAGTTCCCCCTCGACGGCGTCGACTTTCTCACTCGCTCGCATCTCGACCTCGCGTTTGTCGTCGACCTGGACGAGTGTCTGGACGTGCCCGCGATCGACGGCCTCGTGGGCCGCCGCACAAGCCGCGAACAGTTCCTGAACGTCCTCGGCCTCGAGCGTCGTCGCCATCGGCGTCGTCTCGTAGCTGACGTCGAACTCCTCGAGGGCATCGATGGCGGCGGCCACGTCGGCCGTGATATCGTCTTCGGTGACGGGCGTAACTCTGAGCAGTGCAAAGACGGTCATGGACGGCTGGACGTCCACCAGGCGATTAGGAGTACCGATTTCTGGAGGAGCCAGCGGGTGGTTTCGACCGGCCAACCGGTCGGTTCGAGTGGGCAGGGGTCTCACGATGCAGGTCTCATTGACCCCCACGGTGCAGGTGCCACCGGCCCCGACGAATCGGCCGAGCCCCGTTCGTCATCACCATCATGAGTGCGCCCGGCCCAACTCCCTCGCGCTCGACACCCGACGGCCCGGCGTCCACTGACGCCGACAGCGAAGCGGAAGTCGGGCAGGGTGGGGCCGACGACGGTGGAAGAAGACACACCCACCGCATCCGCGACGGCCTCGAGCGCCGTGCCATCGTGCTGGCGGCGATCGCCACCACGGCACTCCTCGTGGTGATGTTCTACTGGCCCGTCGCGACCGTCTTCGTCGAATCGGTGGTCGTCGAGGGCGCACTCACCGCGGCTATCTTCCTCGAGCTCCTTCGGGATCCCTTCTACTTCGGGGAGTTCGCCCGCCTCGTCCGTGGAGAGTCGCCCCTGGCCGTCGGTACCGACCTGCTCTCGAGTGACCGACGGCTCGGCATCGTCGGCTTCACCGCCTACCAGGCGTTTCTCTCGACGCTCCTCTCGCTTGCCCTCGGTCTTCCACTCGCGTACGTCCTTGCCCGTTACGAGTTTCGAGGCCGGCGAACGATCCGGTCGCTGACCATCCTGCCGTTCGTGATGCCCTCGATCATGGTCGCCGTCGGCTTCGTCGCCACCTTCGGTCAGAACGGGACCCTCAACGCCGTCCTCTCGGCGCTCGGGCTGCCGACCGTCTCGCTCATGTTCAGCCTCGAGGCCATCCTGATCGCCCACGCGTTCTACAACGCGCCGCTGGTCGCCCGGGTGACGACCGCGGCCTGGGAGTCAGTCGACGCGAGCGCGGTTGAGACGGCCCGCAGCCTCGGTGCGGGTCCGATGCGGGCGTTCCGCGACGTCGTCGCCCCGCAACTGTACCCCGCCGCGTTGATGGGTGGAGCCCTGACGTTCGTCTTCACCTTCGGTACGTTCCCCATCGTCCTCGCACTCGGGGGCATCCAACTCGCCACCGTCGAGGTGTTCGTCTACCAGCTGGTTCAGGACCTCAACTACGCCGAGGCCGCCGCCCTCGCAATCATCGAACTGATGATCTCCCTGACCGTCCTCTATGGCTACCTCCGCTACGAGGCCACACACACCGTCAGAGCGCGGGGCATCCGACCGCTTCCCAGAAAATCGCTCCGGCCTCCAACTCGCTCGGCTCGAGACCTGCTCCCCCGCGCCGGGATCGGCGTCTACGCCGTTGTCGCGCTGTTTGTGTTCGTCTCCCCCGTGGCGAGTCTCCTCTACCGAAGCGTCGCCGATCCTGGGGGCGGGCTCACCCTGGCGCACTACCAGTTCCTCCTCGATCGACAGGCCGGGGGTGCGGCGTTCCAGGTTCGACCCTGGCCCGCCATTCGCAACTCGCTTAGCTTCGCCGCCGCCGCGCTCGCGATTTCGCTGCCGATGGGGATCGCCGTCTCCGTGCTGACGACCCGGCGGTACCGAGGCCGAAAAGTGATCGATGCGGTTGCGATGGCCCCGTTGGCCGTCTCGGGCATCATCGTCGGCATCGGCCTCCTTCGGGGGCCGGTCTTCGGCCTCGAGATCGGGAGCTACCGGATCACGGTGGCCGGCGCGGTGGCCATCGTCGCGGCACACGCCGTCAGCTGTTACCCGTTCGTCGTCCGCACGGTCGCCCCCGGCCTCGAGTCGATCGACCGGAGCCTGCTCGAGTCCGCCAGGGCGCTTGGGGCCTCCCGAACGCGGGTGTTGCTCGACGTCGAACTCCCGCTGGTCTGGCCGGGCGTCGTCGCCGGGGCGGCCTTCGCGATCGCCATCTCGATGGGTGAGTTCTCCTCGACGGTGATTCTGGCGACAGGCACCGACCAGTACACGATGCCGGTCGCCATCGAACGATTCATCGGGCGTCGGCTCGGACCGGCGACTGCAATGGGCGTGATCTTGCTCGTCGTCACCTCGATCAGTTTCGTCATCATCGACCGCCTCGGGGGTGAGAGCGTTGGGCTCTGAGGAACCGGATCCCCCGGCGGCAGGCGAGTTCGAAGCCGCACTCGAGGCGACCAGATCCTCACGTGAGAACACCGACGTCCCCGTCGCCCTCGAGCTGGCGGACGTCACGAAGCGGTACGCGGACACGACTGCCGTCGACGACGTCACCGTTCGCGTTCGCGAAGGGGAGTTCTTTACGCTCGTCGGCCCGTCGGGCTGTGGCAAGACGACCACCCTCCGGCTGATCGCCGGCTTCGAATCACCCACGACCGGCACGATCTGCTTTCGGGACGCGGACGTCACCGGCGTCCCGCCCGAGGACCGGGACATCGGCGTCGTCTTCCAGAACTACGCCCTGTTCCCGCACATGACCGTCGGCGAGAACGTCGCCTACGGACTCAAATTCGCCGACCCGCCGGGGGGCGTCTCCACCGAAGCACGGGTCGCGGAGTTGCTCGAGCTGGTCGACCTCGCCGGCATGGAAGATCGAGCCCCCGACGAACTCTCGGGCGGCCAGCAACAGCGGGTGGCGATCGCCCGTGCACTGGCCCCCGGCCCCGACGTCCTGTTGCTCGACGAGCCGATGAGCGCCCTCGACGCCCAGCTTCGCGAGCGTCTGCGGGTGCAGGTGAAGGCGATCCAAAAACAGCTGGGGATCACGACGATCTACGTCACCCACGACCAGGAGGAGGCGCTGGCCATCTCCGATCGCGTCGCAGTCATGCGCGAGGGGAGCCCACAACAGAGCGCCCCACCGCAGGATATCTATCGCCGTCCAGCAACTCGGTTCGTCGCCGAGTTCGTCGGCGACAACAACGTCTTCGAGGGAGAGGTGGTGGCCGTCGATCCGGGTGACGGGACCCCTCGAGAGACGACAACGGGAACGTGGACTGGGACAGGCACAGGGACCGGAGCCGAACCCACACCGACCCGCCTGCGCGTCGCCGTCGCCGACGCCCAGTTCGCAGTCGACACTCCCGTCGAGCCCGGTGGGCCCCGACCCGACCCCGGCGACTGGCTCACGTTCTGTGTCCGTCCGGAGCACCTCGAGCGCGACCCGGCCACGAACGCGTTCACTGCCACGGTCCAGAGTGCGGAGTTCCTCGGCGAGACCACCCGCGTCCACCTCGAGTGGGCCGACCAGGAGATTCTGCTGCGTACCCACGACCCACTCGAGGGCGAGGTTACGGTGGGGTTCGATCCGGCTGCTGCCCACGTGATCGACTGGGGACGGTGACGGTCGGGACCGAGGCGGCTGGCGGCCACGTGATCGACTGGAATGGTGACCAACGACGTCCGCACCCACAGCCCCCGCGAGGAGTCAATCTGAGGGCGTCGGCACCGGTGGCGCTGCAAGCGCGTCCGCAGGCACCGTCCCGTCGTCGTTCCAGCCCCGTTCGGCGTAATACGCGTCGAGTGCCCCCTCGAACCCGGGCAAGTCGTACGGGAGTCGGTCGTCGGCCCGATCCATCCCTCGCCGGTTGTTGAAGTGACGCTCCATCGCAACGATCTCACCACCGATCGCGAGCAGATCGTCGTAGTCGGCCTCGAGCAGGGTCTCGAGGCGGTCGGCGTCCACGAAATCCCGCGAGAACTTACACAGTACCGCGCTGTCCTTGATCACGTTCAGGTTCTCCTTGGTAACCACCTTCGGTGGTTTGCCCTCGAGTCCCTCCTTATCCAGGGCCCGATCCTCCCCGACCAGTGGGTACTCGAGCGCGTAGAACTCGGCGTACATGTGATCGGCCCCGCGGTTCGAGGTGGCGAAGGCCAGTCCCTGTCCGTTGAGTGCCCGGCCGTCGTGGGCGGCGAACTCGAGGCCCTTGACGGACCAGTTCTCGACGCCGAGGTCGTCGTGACAGCGATCGATCCCCTCGGCGAGTGTGTCGCCCATCCCCTCGCGATGGGCAATCTTCTCGATGAGATCGGAGATCAGGTCCACGTCGCCGAAGGCATTCTCGCTCGCGAGATACGCCGAGACGACGTCCCCAGAGGAGATGGTGTCCATTCCGAGTTCGTCACACCGTTTGTTCGATCGCATCACGTCGACGATGTCGTCGACCCCCGCGTTCGAGCCAAACGCCATCACCGTCTCGTACTCCGGCCCCTCGGTCTCGAGTCCCGTTTCGTCGTCTCGTGTCGGCAGTTTACACGCGAACGCACAGGCCGAGCAGGTCCCCTTCTTGTACTTCTTTTCCTCGACGCGGTCCCCGCTGATGCCCGTTGCCCCCTCGAACGAGCGATCCGAGAAGTACCGTGTCGGCAGCGCCTCGACCGCGTCCGCGAACTCCGTCATCGAGGACGTGCCCTGTCGCTTCATGATGTGATCGGACTGAGCCGCCTCGCGGTGGACGTCCATCTGCAGCGGCGGGATGTCGACCGTGCGGGTCGACTGGCCGTCGAACGTGATCGCCTTCACGTTCTTTGCCCCGAGGACCGCTCCCAGGCCACCACGGCCGAACGCGCGCTCCCTCGAGGTCATGATCGAGGCGAACCGAACCAGGTTCTCGCCCGCCGGCCCGATGGTGACGGTGTGTTCGGCCGAGAGACCGTGTTCGGCTTCGATGTATCCACAGATGTCGCTGGTCTCCGCGCCGGCGAGATCCGGGACGGGTTCGAACTCGACGCGCGGCCGACCGTCCGCATCGGCGTCCCTGAGGTGGACGATGACGAGCTCGTCGCTTTCACCCACGAGTTCGACGGCCCCGTATCCCGTCGCCGTGACGTTCCTCGAGAGGAATCCGCCCGCGTTCGAGGAGAGCAATCCGTTCGTGAGCGGCGAGAGTCCCGTCACGGACATCCGTCCGGTGAAACTCATCCGGGAGTGCTGGAGGGGACCGGTGGCGAAGTAGAGACGATTGTCCGGCCCGAGTGGCTCCGCGTCGAACGGGATTCGGTCGTGGGCGAGCGCCGTCCCGACCGCCCGGCCGCCGATGTAGCGCTCGAGGACGGCGTCGATGTCGGTCGTTGTCGCGGTTCGATCGCCGAGGTCGATGGTACAGAGTGGCCCACGGGCGTGATTCATGCGTGGTGATGACACGCGGTCGAGCAAAGGGATGTCGGTGATTGCCGATCGAAGCTAACGGACCGGTTCCCTGGATTTGGGCGTCACTCACGCTCGAGGACGGTGCTCATTTCGGTGCCGCTGCTCACCCCGGGGAGGATGTCACCGAGGGCACCGCCGAACGCCGCGGCCGCCCAGATGACGCTGATCCGGTAGATGGCGATGTCCGGTTCCGACCACCCCTCCACGCGACCCCACAGCGTCATCAGCCCGGCAGCGACGACGAACGAGATGACCAGAACGCCGACCAGTCGTCGTGGGACGATACCGAAAATCGGGTTGTGATTTTCGACGCGCTGAATGTCCGTCCAGTAGAGCAACATGGCAGCCATCGTCACGATGAACAGGACGTTGGCGACGAAAAAGATCGGAATCCCCCCCGGCGTCACGGCGGCGAAGTGATCCGCGATGTCGTAGACGCCGTCCTCGACGAGCAGCGGCAGCGAGAGCAACACGCCGCCGACGAATGTCTCCGCTACGTCACGCGTGGTGTACCGACTGATCCGGTTACCAAAGAGCGACGAGCCACCGGAATCGAGACCGGTGACCATCGACCGGGTCTCCTGGACCTCCTGGCGTTCGTTCGGATCGTCGACCGTCTGTTCGAGGCGGTCAAGTTGCTCGAGAACGGCCTCGATATCGACCGATTCCTCGCCCCCATCAGCCTCGAGGCCAGGTCCTACAGCGTCGCCGGTGGGGGCCGCTGTTGACGGTTCCACGTCGGGTCGCTCTCGACTCATTGTCCCGGATTCTCACTGGAGGCATATCAATGGGCCGTCGGTGGCAGGGGGGTCGCCGTCGATACACTCCGGAGCGACGGCCCGCTCACTCGAGGGCTGCCGGCGGATCCGGGAGCCGCCCTTGATCCTCGGGATCGTGATGGATGATGACGTCCGCCTCCGTCCGCCGGGCCCGCTCCTCGATGGTGCGGATGGAGTCGATCGACGCCTCGAGCGACCAGGCGAACGACGCCACGAGATCGGTCTCGTAGCCAACCCGACTGTTCGCGGCGTCGGCCGCCAGGATCGTCGTCCCCGACTCGAGGGTCACCGCGAGTGACTGGTGACCGGGCGTGTGCCCCGGTGTCGGGAAGGCGACGATCGAGCCATCACCGAAGACGTCGTACTCGCCCGTAATCGCCCGCACGTCCACATCGAGGCGGCGAAGGTGGTGAAAGTCCCCCTCGAGGTAGAACAGACGCTGGGGACCGTCGGGATAGAAGGCGTAGCGCAGTTCCTCCTTTTGGACGATGACCGTCGCCTCGGGGAACGCGTCGAGGTTCCCAGCGTGGTCGGTGTGGAGATGTGAGCAGACGATCACGTCGACGTCCTCGGGTTCGTAGCCAAGGTCGGCGAGGTGTTCGACGGGTGGTTTTCCGGCCGAGAGATCGAGGGTGTCGACGAAGTCGGCCATGTGAGGCGCACCCTGTGGCCCGTAGGATTCGGGATCGGTGGCCATCTCCTGGCTCACACCGGTGTCGAAAAGCACCAACCCCTCGGGGTGTTCGAGGAGATAACAGGGACACCAGCCGGGGTAGGGCTCCCCGGGTTGTTGCAACTGGGTCGCGGCGCTGTAATCCAGGGTCCAGACGGCGGTATTGAGTCGATAGCAGGCCTCGGCGGGCATACCTGAGGGTTCATCCGAGGTGACAAGAACGTTGGGCCAAACGGGGGTCTCACCCTCTACCTACCGAAGTCGAAGTGTTTTACTTCATAGTTCAAAGTTTAGGACCCGGACTCGAGGACGATCGCCTGCTCGATCCACCGGGTACCCGTTCCCATCGGTGGGCCCTCGAGTCACCGAACCCGCTCGAGGGACGTCCCCACCACGCCAGCCCGAACCCGGACGTCGGGCTCCCCCACGTCCGATACGTTGATGTGCATCCACCCGATTTAAGCGCCCGCGCCGCGCCTGTACGGACATGTTCAACACCGTCAGCGACCTCGAGGCTGGACAGCGCTTGCTCGTTCGCATCGACGTCAACGCCCCAGTCGAGGACGGGCGCGCCCAGGACACGCGCCGGTTCGCCCGGCACGCCGACTCGATCGACCGACTGCTCGCCGACGACCACGCCGTCGTCCTCCTGGCCCACCAGGGCCGCCCCGGCCGGGATTCGTTCATTTCACTCGAGAGTCACGCCGACGTCCTCGCGAACCACCTCGATCAGGTGGTGCAATTCGTCCCGGACACCCACGGCGAGGCGGCCCTCGAGGCCGTCGACGCCCTCGAGGCAGGCGAGGTCCTCCTGCTCGAGAACGTTCGGATGTGCGATGACGAACTGCCCGAAAAAGCACCCGAGGAACACGCCGAAAGCGAGTTTGTCCGGTCGCTCGCCCCCCACGTGGACGCCTACGTGAACGACGCCTACTCGGCGGCCCACCGCGCACACGCCTCGCTCGTCGGCTTTCCGCTCGTGTGCCCCGCCTACGCCGGTCCGGTCATGGAAGCCGAGTACACCGCCAACTCGTCGATCCAGGATCGCGAGTTCGACGGTCCCGTGACGATGGTTCTCGGGGGGACGAAAGCCGAGGACCTGATCCCCGTCATCGAGGGTGTCGAGGACACCGTCGATCGGTTCTGTCTCGGCGGGATCGTGGGCGAACTCTTCCTGCGAGCCGCCGGCCACGACGTCGGCCACGACGTCGACGGCACCGCGTTCTTCGACCACCAGTGGGACACCCACGCCGAGACGATCGAAACCATCCTCGAGCGGTACGCGGACCGCCTGCATCTCGCGAGCGACCTCGCCTGCGAGGGCGACGACGGCGAGCGCGCGGAGGTCGCCGTCGAGGGGCTCGAAAAGGACACCTCGTACCTCGACGTCGGGAGCGACAGCGCCGACCGATACGCCGACCTCGTCCGGGAGTCCGAGGCCGTCTTCGTCAAGGGCGCACTGGGCGTGTTCGAGGACGAACGGTTCGCCACGGGCACCGTGCGGGTCCTCGAGGCCATCGCCGAGACGGACTGCTTTTCGGTCGTCGGCGGCGGTGACACCTCTCGAGCCATCGGGATGTACGGGCTGGACGAGGCCGACTTCGGACACGTCTCGATCGCCGGCGGCGCGTACGTCAAGGCACTCACCGGTGACTCGCTCGTCGGTGTCGACGTGCTCGAGCGCGTCGCCCGATAGGGACGAGTATCCTCACGACCCGTCGAGCGGTACTCGGTGCCACCAACCGCGACAGGGGTGGCGGCCCCGTTCACTCGAGGTCGATGCCCGCCGCGGTCGATGACACCTCCCGGTCGAGCGCCAGCGCGCGTTGGAGATCGACTGGTGACGGACACCGACCGAACCGACACTTCGAGACCTCGAGGAGCTGCTGGCGGCGTGGATGTGGGTGCCCCGAGCCAACCCCAGGTGCTGTCACTGCCCGCGAGCGAGCGGAGCCCAGCGTCGCCACGAGATCCGCCATCGACTGTGCGCATCGTCGTAGCTGCCCGTTTCCGGGCTGGCACGGTCCACCGACACTCCTCGAGATGATCGTCATCCCGGCCGTTTCCCGGGTTCGCGTCTCGAGTCGCCCGAGAAAGGTCCGGTATCGGGGCGCTGGGGCCCGCTCGAGGACGTTCAACCCCTCGAGAACGAGCGTCGCCCCGTCGGGGAGTCGATCGACGAGCGCTTCGGCGTGCTCGATGGCGGAGACGGCACGTGATCCCCCGTCTGCGCCGACGCGGTCGGCGGCCCGAACGCTGCCATCCGTCTCGTCGACCCCGTCTGCCCCGGTGTCCGAACTGGCTGGGGGAATCGCCCGGATCGTCGGCAATTCCGCATCACGATCGAGCGCCTCGAAGCTGCGGGCCACGGACTGAACCGACCGCCCAGCGGCCAGATAGAGCGTTCCACGCGGTTCGGTCGCCCGGGCCAACAGGCGCTCGATCTGGCTCGCCAACGGAGCCTCGAGCAACAGCACCGACCCGGGGGGAACGCCACCGCCGAGACCGCAATCGAGCCCCTCGATGCCGGTCGAGAGTCGGTCGGCATCGATCGTGGGTTCGGGAAAGAGGTGTTGTTCGAGCCGTTCGACGACCGACTCCAGGGCAGTACAGGCCTCGTCGTCGATCAGCGGTTCCGAACACTCCGGCACGGCACCGAGTGACTGGGCCGGCAGGCGGGAGGCGGCCGATTCCGGCACGGTCGAACACCGACTCCAGATCACGCCGAGAACGGGCACCCCGAGGCGACCGGCGACGTCGATCGTCGTCTCGGCGGCGGCCAGACTGCGGTCGGTATCCGTCGTCACCACGATCACCCCGTCGGCGGCCGACAGCGGCTCGAGCAGGTCCGGTCCGGCGCCCGAGGGACAGTCGACGAACGTCGGCACGGAGGGAAGGTCCAGGCGCGCGAGTGCGGTCTCGAGCGACAGCGAGTCCTCGGGCAACGGTGCCGCGATCAACCCGGTGGTATCGACGCGGGGGCTCTGCTGGGCGACGCGCTCGACCCGAGCTTTCGTCGCGTCGACGGGGTCAGCTGACGGGTCCGTCTCGAGGGCCGTGTTCGCGCCTCGAGCGTGACTGTCCACGACGTCGCCACCGCCTCGAGAGTCGGTGGCGGCCTCGGGACCGACATCCGCGATCGTCGGCGTTCGGTTCGTCCCGCCCATCACGTGCAGGTTCGGCAACTGTCGATCCGCATCGACCGCCAGGGCGGTTCGGCCCGTTCGACCAACCGCCTCCGCCAGCCCGATGGTCGTCGTCGTTTTGCCACACCCACCTTTCGCCCCGGCTATCGCGAACGTCGCCATGGGCGCGTTGGTTCGGCCATCCCTTTTGAACATTGGGCCGCCTCAGGAACTCACCAGCACCACGTAGAACTCCTCACGGGTGCTGTCGTAGTGGACGCCATCCCATCGGTCAGTCACAGCTCTGTGAGAATCCAGCTCCGGTGAGAAGCGCCCGAGGACATCGAGCAGCCGCGAATCGAGGCGAACCTGTCTGACCGTAACCGTCCCCGAGGAGCGGTGCCACTCACCTTCGGCCTCGTGGGCCTCGTCGACCGCCTCGAGGAACTCGTAGGCCGACGGGGAGAAGCGCTCGTCGTAGACCTCGTCGTACGCCTCACCGTGGGCGACGCGCTCGAGTCCGTCGACGCCATCGACGTGGATCACCGCCCCGTACGAAACCGAGGCGTGGCTGGTTCCGTGATCGTTCGCCATCGAGAGACCCGTCGCGTCGACCCTGATCTCGTCGGCGTCGTGGTCGAAGCTGGCGGTCCCGTCGTACGGGCTCGCGGCAACCTCGTCGATCACGTTCGCCCCGGCGTTCGCATCGGGGGGCGGCGCCGTCGGCATCGCGAGCGCGAGCCCGAAAATCGCGAGGCTGACCAACGCGACGGCGAGCCAGACGTACCAGGCATCGACGGGGGCTTCCCACTCCATGATCGGGCTGGCCCCGCGTTCACATATAAACTCACACCGAAAACAGGATCATCCCGTCGATCGATCATCAAGACCGTGTCGACCGTACCAGTGGGTGGGCACAGCAGTCCAGCTCAGGCGATAACGGCACCCACGAGCCAGACCGTCACCACGTAGATCGGCGTCGCGAACACGAGCGATCGGCCCGCGTAGTACCCGATCAGCGCCCGATCCAACCCGTGACGGAGTGCTATCGAGAGCGGCGTCAGAAGTAAACACAGCGTGAGCACGTATACGCCGACCACGATGCCCAACTGGTCGACTGGCAACATCGTTTCGGCCATTTCCTCACCCTCGAGCACGTGCTCGCTCATCAACCCGGCCAGGGCGACCGTCGAGCCACCGACGAGCGGCCCGAAGAACGACGCCGTGTTCTCGAGGGTACCCGTGACCATCGCCAGCTGGCGACGGGTTTCGCGTTCGACCGCCTGGAGTTCATCGAGGTGGTCGGCCATTGCCACGATGGCGTGGCCGGCGGGTCGACCCTCGTTGGCGGCGATGGCGAGCAAGCGGGCCATCCCGTGGGCACGAGCACTGGGGATGTCCCGGAGCGCTCCGTACTCCCCCAGAAAGGCCGCCTCGACGCCGACGTGCAATCGTCGCTGGACGCCAGCCGCCGTCTCGAACACGACGCCGGTCTCGGCGGGGACACGCTCTGCCGTGTGGGCCACCGATGTTTCGACGGCGCGTCCCTCCGTAACCTGCCGGCCCACGAGGTAGAGTGCGTCCACGAGGTGGGCTTCGACAGCACGGACGTGGTTGCGGACGGCGAGAATCGGGTGGAAAACGGCTCCGAGCGAGACGCCGAGACCCATACCCAGGGCCGCAACCGATGCGAGGGACGGCGGGCCGAACAGGGACGTGCAGACGAAGGCGAAGACCCCAGCGGCGAGTCCCCAGGTCAGCCGGAGAGCGAGCCGGTCGGGGACGTCCGGGTGTTCACGGGAGACGGCCGGCGGTGGAAAGGCGACGGGGCGGCGGGTGAGTAACCAAACACTGGCCGCGAGCAGCCCCGCCGGGAGCAGGAAGTTGTAGACGAGGACGAACGGCCAGATGGTCACGGCGTAGCCGACGATGGCCGCCGCGGGAACGAGCGCGACGAGGGCCAGGGGGAGCAACACGCCGAAGGCGTAGAGCCCGGTGGTTGGCCCACGGATCGCGCTCGTGAACGAGGCCATCTGGTCGCGGGTCCCACTGAGAATCGCATCCAGCGCCCGATCGAGCGTCCGGCCGCGGTCCCCGTCGGGAGCGTCCTGTGCGGCGGCGAGGAGGTACGCCGACCGACGAAGGGCCGGGAACCACGCGGTCCACTCCTCGGCGAAGGTGAGTAATCCCGACCGTGGCGTTCCGGCAGCCCGGTCGATGTGGCCACCCAAATTCCGCGAAAGTGGGCCCATCCCCGTCTCGGCGGCGAATCGGACGGCCGTCTCCGTCGTCGGCTGGACCTGCATCCGCAACACTGCTCGTCCGATCAGGGTCGGCGTTTCACCGAGGGCCTCCGTCCGACGAATCGCCGTGAGGACGTGTGGGCCAGCGTGAACCAGGTGGATGGCCCCGAGGGAGAGCGCGATGGTTAACGGGGCAACCGCAACCGCCGGGAGCGGGGTCAGAAACAGCGCGAGCGCCGGCACCAGGGCCACGACCCCCGCCACGTAGCCCGCCTCGACGACGGTGGTGGCCTCGAGGTCGGTCTCGAGAAACGAGAGGGCGTCGACCAGTTCCTGGCTCGGGTCGACGTCGTAGGGGTACCAGCCGGCCAGTCGGCGGAGCGTCGCCGGTATCGCGGCCGTCATCGGGACCCCGGAGCGGTCGGACGACGTGGGTCGGCCGCCGTCCCCGGAACGCTTGGGGCATCGGTGGGCTCGCCGTTCCGATACTCGGCGTAGGCTGTGGCCACCTCGGCGGGTTCGGTACGGCCATCAACCGCGAGCCCACGGATGAGGGTGGCCCGGTCCGCGAGGCTCGCCCGGACATCGGCGTAGCGCTCACCGGGTGCCGTCAGGCGGTGGACCAGTCGGCTCTCCCCGCGGGCGATCCGCCCGGTGGATTTGGCACGCTCGCCGTCGCTCTCGAGGACGTACAGCGGTTCGAACCAGGTCTCTTCGCCGGTGCCACACACCTCCTCGATCCGGGCGAGGCGTCGTTTTTTGCCCGTCTCAGTGTGATAAGCTTGCACGGTGACCACGAGATCAGTCGCTCCGAACGATGAAGGCTCGACCCCGAGGTCGGAGACGACTCGTTCGTAGACGTCCTCGGCCCCGTCGCCGTGGATGGTCCCGAGGACGGCGTTGGCGTTCGCACCGACGCGCATCGCCTCGTAGAGGACGCGGGCCTCCTCGCCACGAATCTCGCCGACGACGAGTGCCCCGTCGCCCAGTCGAAGGGCGGTCTGCAGCGCATCGGCGGGCGTGATTTCGGGGCCATCTGCCGTACCAGTCCGCAGCGCCTGGACGTCGCGATCGACCCCCTGAAGCGGTGTCACCGGGAGTTCCGGGGTGTCCTCGATGACCACCGTTCTCGTCGGTGGGGGAAGTTCGTACAACAGCGTGCCGAGCAGGGTCGTCTTCCCCGCCCCGCGCGTGCCGGCGACCAGCGCGGCCGCGTTGCGTTCGACCGCCACGGAGAGGAAGGCCGCCACCTCTGCGGTCATCGTCTCGTTGGCGACCAAACCGGGGAGGGTGAACTGGTCGTCGGCCCGCTCGCGGAAGGCGAAGGCGACCCCCTCCGTGACGGGGTCGGCAACGCCGGCAACTCGGACGCCCGTCCCGTTTTCGAGACGTGCCGTCGCGTCGACGGTGGGGCTGGCTCGAGAGAACGCGCGGCCGCTGGTTCGGCGGACCCGAGAAGCTAGCGCCTGCCCCCCGGCGGCAGTTAGGGAGACGGACGTCGTCATCGACGCCCCGTCACAGACCACCCGTATCGGGTTCGACTCGACGGGCGCGGTGACGTAGACGTCAGTGATCCGTGGATCAGCGAAGAGATCCTCGAGGATGCCGTACCCCGCCGTGTGTTTGGTCAGAACGTCGACGAGTGCCGGGTCAGGGGCGCTGCCGGTGACGTGTTCGATCGCTCTCGAGGCGGCTCTGTCTCCGTCTACAACCCCCTCGGCGATTGCTTCATATCCCTCGAGGACGACCCGCCGTTGCGCCGGGGAGAGCGTCGTGTCGACGACCTCGAGTGCGTAGTGTGGGATCCCGTCGGGGCGGCGGTAGATGCGGGCGACGCTCCCGGTCTCGAGGTGGGTCACGTCCTGGAGCCTGGCGCGGTCGTCGAGGGACGGGTCGACCGTGTAGTGAGCGATCGGTAACCCGACGCTTGGCTCGAGAGCCGCCTCCGTCGAACAGTCCAGGCGGGCGTCGACCAGACCGCTAGAGTGAGCGGCGTCGGCGACGGGATCGACCCGGTCGGCGAGTTCGTCGGCCACCGCGAGTGGGTCGGTGCGGACGGTCGCGGCGAGTCGATCGTCACGCCCGCCGATCAGGTCGCGAAATCGACCGGCAGCGGTGAAGAGGGAGACGGCGGCAGGTGGGTAGTGGTGTTCGAGAGCTCGCGACCGCACGACGATGGACCCGGCTTCACGCCGTGTGAGGGCGTCGACGGCGGCAGCCCGACAGCAGGGAGCTGACACCAGGTCTCCGTCGTGGGGACAGCCCGAGGCGTCGACACCGAGCGTCTCGGTTCCGTCGTCGAACTCGAAGGCGCACGCACACTCCTCGTCAGCCGTCCCACCCGGTTTGTCCCCGTCAATCGATGCCGTGACATCTCTCGATGCTGTCAGATCCGAGGTCGTCGCCTCGCTCGAGCACGTCACATCGGCACGCCCCTCGCGTTCGGCTCCCGGTGACAGCCGTCCCGGGGGCAACGGAAGGCGGCGAATCCGTTCGGAGAGCGACTCGGCGATGGCCGCGAGTTGGCCGCCGTTCGATCCCATGTCCCCGTTGGCCTCGGCTTCGGGTATAAACTCGCGGCCCGATCAGGGATGACTCGAGGGTATCGGGGGTTCGAAATATAGTCGCCACTGAACGTCATTGCACACACCCTCACGACACCATGGCTCAGAACCGGTTTGTGACCGGTTCTGAGCCGACTCGCTGGGAGGGTGTGTGAATCGGTTTCAATTGTCACGATAGATGCTCAAAACTGACGGCGCGCGGCCACCAGCAGCGCTGCACCGAGGGCCACCATCGTGACCACCGCCCCAAAGCCCGGGAGCGCCTCGAGCCCCTCGCCGGCCTGGGTCGCCAGGTCCTCGTCGACGGTTACCGTGACGGACGCATCGCCAACACCGACCTCGTGTGCCGCGCGCTCGTCGAACGTGAGCTCCACCTCGACGGTCGTCGTTTCGCCGGGCCCGAGCACGACTCGTTCCTCGGCGATCACGCCGGCCGCGGTGTGGAACTCGAGGGTCGTCTCGGCGATACGGTCGGCGTCGTTCTCGACCGTCGCGCTGACCGTCACGGGCTCGCCCGGTTCGACCTCGTCGGGGGTCGCCTCGAGGGCCGTGACGCGCGGGTCGGCCGGCTCGAGGACGTCGACCGTCACCGGATGGTCGCCGACGTGGAGGGTGTATCGGCCGGGCTCCTCGGGCGTCCACGCGAGCGATTCCACCGCGGAGTCGCCCGCCTCGAGCGTGCCATTGGCGGTGTCGACGGGCACCCCGTCGACGAGCAGTGGCGCGCGGTAGGGCCCCTCGCGGCCGCCCCGGTTCTCGACGGCGACCGGGACGGTGACCGTCTCGCCGACGGTCACGGGCTCGAGCGCGTCGGCAGCGCGCTCCTCGAGCAGGCCGTCGATCGTGATTGGGTCCCCGAGACTGGGGCCGTACGCCATCGCCGGGGCGGGTCCCTCGAAAGCCTCGGCGTGGGTTTCGTAGGTCCACACCTCGGGGGTGGCCTCGGTGTATGCGTACCGCTCGGCCGTCTCCCGGACCGGGTCACCCCCGCGTGCCTCGACCGCCTCGAGCCACAGTTCGTCGGTGACCGGTCCCTCCTGTTCGTTCAGGTCCCTGAAGACATCCGCGAGGGCGTACTCACCGTCGGTTGCCAATCGAAGCTCCCGATCGACGGCTCCGTAGGCCAGTGGCCCCTTGACGTAGTCAGTCAGGTCGTCCTGCCAGGTGACGGGGTCGGCGAGCACGCCGTCTGCGTAGGGCGATCCCTCGCCCGCCGCGAGAAACGCCTCGAACTCGTCGTGCTCGATCAGCCCCTGCTCGTAGGCGAGCGTCGCCGCGTAGTACTCCGCCTGTGCCTCGATCAGCCACCGGTGTTCCGTGTCGACCTCGCCGTTCGCGTACGCCTGGCGAGTGTGAACGTACTCGTGGAGCCAGACGTTCCCCGCCGCTTCGAGTGGGGAATCGGCCTGGACCCAGGCGTCGCTCGACCCGTACTGGAGTCCCTCCGGGCCCCAGTCGACGTCGTCCGGAGGCGCAGCGACGATCGCGACGTCCTGGTTCGTCCCGCCGGCGCGAAGCTCCGTACTGGCGGTGGCGAGGGTCTCGAGGATCTCCGCTGGGTGGTCAGCGAGATGGGGTGCCGCGGCGTCGGGGACGATGAGTCTGATTGTTTCGCCCGCCACACTCGTCTCGTGGGTTTCGTGGGGTCCGAAGACGGCCACGTGCTCGCCTGCGGTGCCCTCGCCGTCGACGGTCACCTCGCGAGTCGCGTCGACGGAACCGGTCTGACTCCAGGCGAGGTCGACCTGTGGGACGGCCACGATACCCCACTCGCCGGTCTCGGCGAAGGCGTACCCATCATCGATCTCGTGGGCAGCCGCCGTCGCATCCACGCCCGGTCGCTCACTCGAGCGGGCGTGGTGGTCGATATCCGTCCGGTTGGCGTCGAGCCGAAGCCGGATTTCGGGGGTGGTCTCGTCCTGGTCACGCTCCCACTCGTAGGTTTCCCCCGCCGCCGCGAACCCGGTCGTCTCGAGGACTTCGGCGTCGGCCTCAGGGCTAATTTCCAGGGCCGTCACCACCTCCGGCACGTCGTAGCTGATGACCGCCTCGAACTCGCCCGGTCGCTCGGGCCGTTGTTCGAGGACGATCGACTCCCTGATCAGCGGTGCGTCCTCGTTGGTGGCGTCCTGCGGGAGGGAGTCGAGGCCGTCAACCGCCAGTTGTCCGTGAGAGCCGTTCACCGCGATGTGTGGGTCGGCTGTCTCGACTTCGAGGTGAGTGTGTCTGTCCTCGACCTCGAGGCAGGTCTGTCCACCAACACCCTCGAGGTGCCCGGCATGGGTGTCGGTGTCCGAAACACCGCCAGCCGAGCCCACCGGCGTCTCGGCTGTCGATCGGTCGTCTGCACCGACCACGAGCCCAACCCCGCCGGCGACGCTCGCGAGGAGGACAACCCCAACGATGATCGCGCGTAGCCGTCGGTTCACGCATCTCACTCTCTCGAGAATCGCCAAGACTGTTCTGGCCTTGCAGACCGACGGGGGACTGTCCGGTTCGAAAACCGAGTCCGCCTACCCGTCCTCGAGCTCAGCGATCGCCACCAGGATAGGTGGCCGAAAAGACGTCTTCGACCAGCGGGTCGTCCGTCTCCGCGGGGGCCGACTCCGCCTCCGCAGCGGCCCGATCCCCTGCCGGGCTCACGCTTCCCGTTCGATAGCCATGTAAGTCGAGGGTCACGTGATCGAACCCCAACTCGAGTAACGGATCCCGGATCGCCTCGACGAACGCCGGGTCGAGGGCGTCCTCGAGTTCGTCGGAGGCGATTTCGATGCGCGCGAGGTCGTCGTGATCGCGCACCCGAAACCCCTCGAAGCCCCACTGACGGACCAGCGCCTCGGCACGTTCGACGCGGGTGAGCCGTTCCTCGGTCACCTCGAGGCCGGTCGGGATGCGCGAGGAGAGACACGCCATCGCGGGCTTGTCGGCGACGGAGAGTCCGTACTCGTCGGCGAGTGCTCGAACCTCCGGCTTCGTGAGGTCGTGGTTCAAAAGCGGCGAGTGAACCTCGAGTTCCTCGACCGCGCGGAGCCCCGGTCGGTGACCCGCGCCGGGATCGTCCGCGTTCGTCCCGTCACAGACCGTCTCGATGCCCAGTTCTCGGGCCCGCTCGAGCATCTTTCCCAGACGCATCGTCCGGCAGTGATAGCACCGGTCGCCGTCGTTTTCGACGAAGGCGTCGCTCTCGAGTTCTGAGAACTCGACGATTTCGTGTCGGATACCGATTTCAGCGGCGACCCGCCGGGCATCCTCGAGTTCCGCGGCGGGAAGCGTCTCGCTCTTTGCCGTGCAGGCCACCGCATCGTCGCCGAGGGCGTCGTGGGCGAGGGCCGCGACCGTGCTCGAGTCGACACCGCCGGAAAAGGCCACGAGTATGCCGTCGTGGGCCGAAAGGGCATCGACGGCCGCGTCCCGTTTGGCCTCGAGTGTCGTCATTGGCCTTCGTTTGCGTGCCAGGCGCAAAAGCACGTTGACCCGGCACAGCGGGGCGACGAAGTTTATAATACCCGGGGCCTTACGTGCGCCCCAACGAGATGGAAGAGAGCATATCGGGATTCAAGGTCCGCGGCGACTGGGGCGACGTCGTCGAACACGGGGAACGCATCACCCGCGCGCTCCGGGACGCGGGCGTTCACGATCCCGACATCGACGCGGGGGCCCGCTTCGCTCGCGCCTTCGAGGAGTGGGAGGAGTGGCGACCCAAGGCCCACGAACGCCTCGAGAGCGACGTCAGCGAGAAGACCGCCGACCAGGCCAGCGTCGAGGAGGGCAAAGGCGAGAAGGCGGGCAAGGGCGCCGACGAGGACATCAAAACCGCCGGCGAAAAGCTCTCGGCATCCTACGAGGCGCTCGAGGAGGACGAGCCCGACGACGCCGTCGACAACTGGAGGGAGTCCGTCGATTACGTCGCTCGAGCGGCCGACACGGCGAGCCGGAAGGCCCTGCGACGAGTCGAGGACACTGTCTACCGGAAAGTGATGACCCAGCTCGCGCCCTACTACTTCGACAACGAACTCGTGAGTGCGAACATCCAGCAGACTGGTCGGGGGGGCGATACGAGGTTCGTCTTCGAGGTGAACGTCAACGACGACGTGCTCAAGTCCGACGTTTCCGAGTTACTCGATACGTACGAGAGTGAGGTCGATCGCTGGCACGTCGAGATCGAAAAAGACACGGAAACTGCCGAGGCGATCGAGGGGGTGGAGCCGCCCCCGGAACCATCGGACAACTCGCGGTCGACGACGAACTGAGACGGGCTACTGTAATTCGGTACCGCCGATCGCCCGTCTGGGATGACGATCGGTGGTGAGGGGCGACGGTGGCTCATATGATCGGGAGGTGTCTCACGGTATTCGATCGCTTCCCGCACGCCTATCGTCGGCTCCGCCGCCTTCGGCACACACTTAACGGGGGTCGCCATATAGCCGACCATCGATGGTCGACGTCGCCACGCTGCTGACCTTCGCGTTCGCCGCCATGGCCAGTCTCTTCATGGCCTGGACGATCGGCGCGGGCTCGAGCGGGTCGACTCCCTTCGCACCGGCCGTCGGGGCCAACGCGATTTCGGTCATGCGGGCGGGGTTTCTCGTCGGCATCTGTTGTCTGTTCGGCGCCATCTTCCAGGGGGCCAACGTCTCGGAGGCCGTCGGTCAGGAGTTGATCGCGGGGAGCGTCACGCTCTCGGCGGAGGCGGCCACCCTCGGCCTCACGATCGCCGCCGTCCTCGTCGCAATTGGCGTCTTTACGGGATACCCGATCGCCACGGCGTTCACCGTCACGGGCGCCGTCATCGGTGTCGGCCTCGCCATGGGCGGCGACCCCGCCTGGGCGAAGTACCAGGAGATCGCCGCCCTCTGGTTGCTGACCCCGTTCGTCGGCGGGGCGATCGCCTACTTGATCGCCAGGACGCTCCGTGAGGAACCGATACCGGAGCGGTATGTGGTCCTTATTCTGACCGGCCTCGTGGGACTGTTGCTCGCGAACATCGAGTTCGCCGTCCTCGGCTCGGATGACCAGGGGGCGTCGATCGCCGAAGCGATCGCCAGTGGGTTGCCCGGTCCGACGACCGTGCTGGTTGTAGCGGCGTCGATCGCCATCGCCCTCGCTTGCACTGGCACCCTGTGGCTCGACATGCGACACGGGACGACCGTCGCCGAGCGGCACTTCCTGCTCGCGTTGGGGAGCCTCGTGGCCTTTTCCGCCGGGGGGAGTCAGGTAGGCCTCGCCGTCGGCCCCCTGATTCCCATCGCTCCCGACGTGGGGCTGTCGCTTACCGCCTTGCTCGTCGGCGGCGGCGTCGGCCTCCTCGTGGGAGCCTGGACCGGTGCGACCCGAATGATCAAGGCGATCTCCCAGGACTACTCCTCGCTTGGTCCCCGGCGATCGATCGCCGCCCTCATTCCGTCGTTCGCCATCGCCCAGGTCGCCATCCTCTATGGCATCCCCGTCTCGTTCAACCAGATCGTCGTCAGCGCGATCATCGGTAGCGGGTACGCCGCCTCGAGCAGCGGTGGCGTCAGCAAACGGAAGATGGGATTCACCGTCCTCGCGTGGCTACTCTCGCTGGCGATAGCGATCGTCTGCTCGTTTGTGGGGTTCTGGGCGCTCGAGCAAACCGTGTTGTGAGCGAGGGCGGCCGATGGTCCCGAGAGGCCGAATCCTATTTGGTGGTCGCGTGATTGACAGCAGGCATGAACGTTCCCGAGGCCGCACAGGACTGTGTGGCCGTTCTCGAGGAGGTACAGACCGCCGTCATCGGCAGGCAACAGCTGTTCGAGACGATCATGACCGCCATCGTCGCTCAGGGTCACGTCCTCCTCGAGGACGTCCCGGGCACGGGGAAGACACTCACTGCCCAGTCGATCGCGACTGCACTCGACCTCGAGTTCACGCGCATCCAGTTCACTCCCGACCTGCTCCCGGCGGACATCACGGGCACCCACATCTACAACGAACATGAGGCGAGCTTCGAGTTCGAACGCGGCCCGGTGTTCGCGAACGTCGTCCTCGCCGACGAGATCAACCGGGCGCCACCGAAGACCCAGGCCGCGCTGCTCGAGGCGATGGGGGAAAAGCAGGTGTCCGTCGCGGGGGAGACGTACAACCTGCCGGAGCCGTTTTTCGTCATCGCGACCCAGAACCCCGTCGAGCAGGAGGGGACGTTCCCACTCCCCGAGGCACAGGTCGACCGCTTCATGATCAAGACGACGATGGGGTACCCCGATCGAGGTGGGGAGTTGACGATCATCGATCGACGCGCCAACCGCTTTTCACGGACACCGGAGGCCCAGCCCGTCGTCGATCGCGAAACCCTCCTCGAGATTCAGGACGTACCGGAGACGATCGTGGTCGACCCGGTCATCCGAGAGTACCTAACGGACGTCTGTCGCGCGACCCGCGAGGACAGCCGTGTCGAGGTCGGTGTCTCTCCCCGCGGCGTGCAGCGGCTGTTCGAGGCCAGTAGAGCGCGGGCGATGCTCTCGGGTCGTGACTACGTTGCCCCGGAAGACATCCACGCCATCGTCCACGCGATCCTTGATCACCGACTCGTGTTGACGACGGAGGCAGACGTGCGTGGCGTCGAGCCCGAGACCGTCGTCGAGAGCGCGCTCAACAGCGTTCCGGTCCCCTCGATGGTTGAGTAGTGAGTCGTCCCGTTCACACGGGAACGGTCACGAGCACGGACACGGAACCAACACTCCCGGTATCGGCACCTGCACTCGATCCCGCGTGAGCCTGCCCGGGCGATTTGAGCACCCGCGGGTCGCCGAACCACCTCACTTTCGCAGGATCCACGCCACCGCCACGAGCCCGAGCAAACTCGTCGCCAGCGCGCCACCCGCGAGCCACGGCTCGACGACCGGCGCGTCCGTCGCGACCGTTCGGTACAGTGCGATCGTTCCGACGGTGACGAGACCACCGATCAAGAGCGCCCCGCCAGCGTGAACGAGTTCGGCGCGCATGGTCGCCCCCGCTCGGCCCAGTTCCGTGCGGATACCGTCGGCGTACTCACCGACGTCCCAGATGACGAAGGCCGCGACTGCCGTCGCGATGGCGGGTTCCGCCCGCCCCAGCACCGCGAGCGAGATCGCCAGCGCGAAGACGGCGACGGCCGCCATCGAGGGGCCGATGGCCCGCGGCGGCAACAGGCGAACCGTGCGCAACAACCAGACGGTGCTCAACAGCGTCCCGAGCATCCCGAGGGCGACTACCACCAGGCCGATCACCAGCGCGAGCGTCGGGAACTCGAGGAGGAGTTCAGCAACTGACTGGGGTTCGACCCGGAGGATGATCCTGTCGAGGGTCGCCTCGACCGCGGGATTCGTGAGCGAGTACGCGACTGCCACCGTGAGGGCGGCCCCGCCAATCATCGGCGCGAGGAGTCGAGCGAGCACGGTCGCCAGGCCACGTCGAAGAGCCCCGCGGAGCCATGCAGCGAGTGCCAGCACGACGGCCAGCCCGATCAGCAGAATCAACAGGTACCGCAGGAACGCTGCCGTCAGTACCCAGGCGAAAGCCGGCCCGAGCACCTCCGGACCTTCGGTGCGAAGTTCGTAGGGCGACAACAAAACCTCCTCGAATCCGTCGAGGATCGCCGGCAGCATCACCACGACGAGGACGCCGGCGAGTGAGAGGCGAATCGCCAGCGAACACCCTCGAGTGACGCCGCCAACGAGCCGTGAGACCTCGTCGCGCCGGTCGGGAGGAACGAGGCGCTCGAACGGGACGTACTCGAACGCCAGCCACGAGCTGGCAGCGGCGGCGAACACGAGGCCGAAAAACGACAGCCCCGCTGCCATCGGTCCCGGCGAGACGAGGATCCCGGAAACGATACCCACGAGGTCAGAGAACGCCGCGCCGGCTTCCGCCCTGACTCCAGACTCCGGCAGGAGGCGGATGCCGAGAACGACGAGGACGCCCACCACGACGAGACTCGTTCCCGTCGCCGCCCTGCGAGCGCCGCCTTCGCCCAGCCGATCCCACGAGGTCAGCGTTCCCGCGAGGGCCGCAAAGATCAGCGCCCAGACGGTGACAGCTGCGAACGGTCCGAAGCCTGCGACCCCGAGGGCGAATGCCCAAGCCATCGTCACCGGCGCGGCGACGAGGACGGCAACGGGTGGGGCGAGGGCCCCACCGATCCCCCGGCGGAGGGGGTTCGGACTCGCCAACAGCGTCGCGACCAGTGCGGCTGCGACGCCCCCAACGGTCGCCACAGTGGCCAGCTGGAGGCCGATCAGGGAACCGCCGATGAGCAGACACGCGGCGATGGTGAACCCGAAGGTCGCGATGTCGCTTACCGTCGGCTGGGCCAACCCCCCTCTCGCTGCCGCAATCGTTCCCGCGAGCCCACGGCCCGTGAGCTCCCGGGCTCGCCCGGCGAGTGAGCGTTCAGCTGGCGTACTCGAGCGGGGAGCCGTGCCGGCACCGCGTTCACCACCAACCGAGGCCGTTCCACCGTCAGCTCGCACGTCGGCTGGTGAGTCTCGAGCGCGGCGGTCTGGCACTCCCCGCTGCCACGCGCGTTCGTCGGCGTCGTCGGGGGTCATCTGGCGCCCACCCCCGCCTGCCCCTGCCCCGTCCGCTGGAACGCCCGAACCAGGTCGACCGAAAGCGGGTCAGCCAGGTCCCAGTCGACGACCGTCGACCCCAGCCCTCGCACCGTGGCGATCCGGTTCTGGCGCTGAAGCGAGGCGATTCTCGCGCCCAGTTCCGGCCGTGAGCCACGAACGCTCGTGGTCATGTCGGGACTGAGTACGGTGACCGTTCGGCCACGCAGGCGTAACTCCTCGATCAGGTCGACAGCGGCCCCGTCGGTCAACGGGGTACAGAACACCACCTGTGCGTTCCGTGGGAGTCGTTCCTCGAGTTCGACGACCATCCGCGACCGTGCACGGGAGCCACCGTCGGCGACCGCCCGCCGAGCACTCGTGCTCTCGTCGATGGCCTCCCCGACCCGATGGTAGACGGTCGTATCCGCGCCGGGATCGATCCAGATGTCGTCGTTCAACGTGGCGAACCCGGTCCGGTTGCCGTCCTCGATGGAGGCCAGCAGGCCCCGCGAGGCGGCATAGAGCGTCAGGTCGTACGAATCCGGGCCGCCCGACAGCGACTCGCGGTGGACGCCGACACGGTCGTCGACGAGGAAGACCATCGTGACGGCCCGCTCCTCGCGGTGTTCAATCGTTGCGAGTTCCCCCGTACGAGCCAGCCGATGCCAGTCGATCCGGTTGATTGGATCGCCGTGGCGGTACTCGCGGGCGGCGTAAAACTCGATCCCGGTCCCCCCATCGTCCGTGGGGGCTCGGCCGACGTACCTGATCGTCTGATCCTCGAGCGAGAAGGCGTCGAGGACGGTTTCGCAGGTAAGCGCCGAGGTCCCCTCGACAGCTGGCTCGACGGTCGTGACGGCACTCGCCACGAGGTTGCGCGCTCGGACGCGCGGTGAGCCGAATCGATACGTCCCGCGTGGGGGGAGCACGGTGTACTCGTGGGTCACGGTTTCGTCGGGGCGAACCGCCGTCGCCACCGTCGCCGTTCCCTCGACGACGGGGACAGCATCCGGGACGGCGTCGACGATGCGGACGTCCGAGCAGACCCGATCGCCCTCGTTGGTCACCGAGAGGGTGACGCGAACGGGCTGACCGGGACGGGGGCGGTCGTCGTCGACCGTGCGTTCGATGCGAAGGTCGGCCAGGGGGGTACCGCTCGCGACGCCCACGAAGACGTACGCCAGGGGAACGATCGCCAGCAAGAGCAGTGCGGGTGCACCCAAGAGGATGGCCACGAGACTGACGAACAGGGCCACGACAAGCGAGCCCTCCCAACGTGAGACGCGACTCATGGCGTCCCCCCCGAACTCGCCTGGAGGGATGCGATGGCGGCGATCGTGTGCTCGACGCTCCGTTCGAACGGGTCCGACGCCGTAAACAGGTCGTAAAGCCACAGCGACAGCGGCGTGGACGGGCCCGCGTCTCCGGCCAGCAGGATTGCGGCCCGCTGATCCGCCGTCCACGTCCCCGCCCTGATGGCCTGTGTGGCCTCCTGGCGGGTCGTCCCGGCGTGAGCCGCATATGCCTCGGCTGCGATCCCGCGCAGAGACTCGACGAGGTTCTCACGGGCCTGCTCGCGCACGTAAGCCGAGGATTCGTCGTAGGCCGTCGCCTGCTCGAGTTGGGTCGCGAACTCGCTGCCAACCTGGCGACGTGATCGAGATCCACCGAACAGCGACGACGTCGACCCCGAATCGCCATCCGTGTCCGGCTCGAGCCGACGCGGCGAACTGGCGCGCACTCGCCCCACGAACCCCATCGTCGGGGCGAGAACCACCAACAGGAGCGTGAGCACGACCACGACCAGCGTCGGCTCGAGTTCGGCGAGCGTCTCCCCGAGTGCGGGCACCGTGTCGAGGACCAGTGACGGCCGGTAAAGCAACGCGGCCCCGAGTGCGGTGGCCGATCCTGCCACGAGCACGCCGCCAACGAGTCCGGTCGTCGACGGTTGCCGGCTCATCGCTCACCCGGGTCTGGCTGGTTCGTTCCAGCCTCAGCGTCGTTCACCGAGCGGTCCGTTTGCGCTGGGGACTCGGCTCCAGCGTCCGGCCGATCGTCGGGTTCCGGTGCGAGCGCCGAGCGCAGCTCGGCCTCGGCGGCCGTCGCCCGTTCGACGTGTCGATCGGGGTCGCGCTCCCCGTACTCCACATCTCGGAACACAGCCGTGATGGTGTCGACCGGTTCGGCGGGCGCACCCTGGGCCTTCGCGCTCGAGGCGACATCGGTCGGGGTCGCGACGCTGAGTCGGTAGATCGAGGAGATGTCGGCGACCTCGTCGAAGGCGTTCCTGATTCGTTCGCGGGCACTCGAGCGCGCCGAACCGGTCGTCGCCGACTGGTTCACCGCCGAATCGTCGTCGTCCACGAAGGGAAGTGACGAACGAACCGAGTTCGCACGCGACCGGAGAGAGGCGAACACGCCGACCAGCGCGGTGAGGAGCAGTCCCGGGAGCTCCGCGACCGATCGCAGGCCGCTCAACGCGGCGATGGCTCGCTCGAGGGCGTCAGAGCAGGCGACGACCACCCCCATGGCGAGCCCGAGCAGGCGGCTGGGCAGTGTTCGCAGAGCCGTGAGTGGGTCCTCGTCGGTCAACAGCAGGTATCCCAAAAGCAGCGAGACGGCGATGACGACACCGGCTAGCAGCGGCCGATCCGTGAGCCCGCCGAGCGTACCTGTTACGCTATCGACGATGCCGCTCTCGCTCTCGTCGTCGCTCGAGTCATCGTCACCGTTCGACCCCTCACCAGCCGAATCGTCGGCGTCCGCGTCCGTTGGGTCGTCGGTCGAATCGGCCTCGGTGCCACCGTCGTCTGTCTCAGTATCGTCGGCCTCGGTGCCACCGTCGTCCGTCACGTCGTCATCGATGTCCCCGCCTCCCGGTTCGTCGTCGGCATCGCTCGAATCGTCCGCATCCGTACCATCGTCCTCGGTCCCGTCTCCGTCGGTGTCGTCGTCCATCGCATCGTCATCGTCGACGACACCTGGATCGTCCTCGTCGACGGTTCCGGTGTCGTCCTCGTCCGCGTCCTCAGAATCGCCAGCTGCGTCCGTCCCACCGTCGTCGAACGCCCCGTCGCCTGTCTCGTCCGAGGCGTCGGCGTCGACATCCATGTCTGTCTCCGTATCCCCATCCCAATCCTCGTCGTCACCGTCGATCACGTCTTCCTCGGCTAACTCGTCGGTGTCTCCGTGTATCGTTCCCTCGTCGGAGCGGTCGGACACCCGATCACCGTACTCGCCATCCATCCCGTCGGCCGACGTCGGGACGTCGAGCAGGCCACCGCTCGAGGTCGTCTCCTCGGGATCGACGTCTTCCTCGGCGAGTTGTTCCTCGAGTGCCGCGAGGTCCTCCGCGTCACCGTCGTACGCGTCGGGGTCGACCTCGCCACCGGCGAACCCATCGAAAGAGCCGCCAGCGGAGGCGTACATGGCCGCGACACCGAACAGCGCGTCGCTCATCACCGGGTCAGTCATCGCGTCTTCCTGGCCAGCCATCGCGCCGAGTACGGCCGCCTCTGAGCCGGGCTCGTCGACCAGCGACGCCCCCTCCTGGGCGTCATCGCCGTCGCCAGCAGCGGCCACCGCGGCCGCGAGCGCCGCCCGCTCGTCCTCCTCGAGGTCCTCGGGGTCACCGTCGCTCTCGGCCAGCGCCGTCTCGAGTGCCTCCCGCTCGTCCTCCTCGAGGTCCTCGAGACCGTCGAGATCGTCGAGGTCGTCGAAATCCTCGACAGCAGCCTCCTGGCTCCCCTCACTGGCAACCGCCTCGGCCATCGCCCCCTCCATCCCGGCTGCAGGGTCCTGTTGATCCTCGCCACCGAGGACCTGCGCACCGGGAGCCTCGCCGGCCAGCGTCGGCATCGCACTCGCGGCAACTAACACCGCCGCGATCGCACAGGCGATGGCGATCACGGCGAGCAGTCGTCGTGAATCCGCACTCACTCCCATTATTCATCTACGACATACAGTCAGATCTACTTACCTCTTATTGCAGAGGATGCCGTGTGCGTTCCAGATCGGACTCGAAGCGACGGTGCAGCGAACGGCCTCAAAAATCGGGGATGCCGGTGACTGTCCAGTATTCCGGCCACCCCTGAGCGGGTGATCAGCGGCTTTGCTCGCTCAGGAGCCCCAGAAGTTTTCGCGACTCCCGAGTTGCTCACGCGGCCGGCGACGACGGGTATCCCGCTGCGCCTCCTCCTCGTCGGCATCGGTCTCGTCCGTCTCCTCGCCATCACCCTCGTCCTCGCCTTCGGCCGACTTCTCCGTCTCGTCGTCCTCGGGTTCGAGCGGGAGGCGTTCGACGACGTCCGCTCGGGCGTGGTTGCTGTGGACGCGGGTGATCTCGGCTTTGACTCGCGCTTCGGGGAGGACGCCGTCGATCATCACGATGAAGCCGTCCTCGGTGCGGCCAACGCCAGCACCGCTCTCGTGCATGTCGACGACGTCGACGATGACCTCCTCTTTGGGCTTGACCGGCTGGGTCTTCAGATCGCTGATGGGCTGGTTGTAGTGGTTACACCACTCTTTCCCGCCACGGTCACCGTAGTGGCTACACCCCATGCCGGAGATGCGTTCGGAGAAGCTCGGGCAGTCGTCGGCGAGTGGACAGTCAGCCATAGGTCCACTACCTGTGGAACCGTTAAACAGCTTCCGGAACCGCCTCGGGCGGTGACGAGTACGGGCATCGATTCGAACCCGTTAACACCTGCTTACAGCCGACTGCAGGATCACCCGCAGCCGATCGCCCGCCCGCTTCCAGTCCTGATCGGGGCAGACCTGTCTCCCAGCCAGCATTAACGGTCCCGAGCGTCGAAGCGAATCAACCGAACGCCCGCGAACTCCCGTTTCGAAAACGTTTACGCACCAGAGACCGCAACCGTCAATGATGAAGGTACTCGTACCGGTCAAGGAAATTGCGACCGTCGAAGACGAGTTCGAAATCGACGGCACCGCAATCGACGAACGGTTTCTCGGCGCCGATCTGAACGAGTGGGACGACTACGCCATCGAGGAGGCCGTCCAGCTCCAGGAGGACGGCGTCGTCGACGAGGTCGTCACCGTCACCATCGGCGACGAAGACACCGAACAGACCATCCGCCAGGCGCTGGCGAAGGGCGCAGACCGCGCCATCCGCGTCTGGGACGACGCCCTCGAGGATCTCGACCTCCTGGACGTCGGCGCGAAAGTCGCCATCCTCGAGCAGGTCGTCGCCGACGAAGAGCCCGACCTCGTCCTGACTGGGGTCCAGTCGGGTGACGACAGCTTCGGCGCAACGGGTGTCGCCCTCGCCGAGGCCGTCGGCTACCAGTGGGCCGCCGTCGTCAATCAGCTCGATCTCGACGGCGACACGGCCTCGGTTCACCGCGAACTCGAGGGTGGCATCGAGGAGCTGACCGACGTCGAGGTCCCGGCCGTCCTGACGATCCAGACCGGGATCAACGAACCGCGCTATGCCAGCCTTCGGGGGATCCGGATGGCCCAGCGGAAGGACCTCGATCACCAGACACTGGCCGATCTGGACGTCGACCCCGAGGCCATCGCCGGCGATCTCAACCTGACGGCGATGTACGAGCCAGAGAGCGAGAGCGACACGACCGTCTTCGAGGGCAGCGCCGACGACACGGCCGGACAGCTCGCTGATCTGCTCCGCGACGCGGGGGTGGCACAATGACGGACGTGCTCGCGGTCGCCGAACATCGCCAGGGCGAACTCCGCGACGTCAGCCGCGAACTGGTCACCGCCGGGAGCGAACTCGCCGCCGAAACCGGTGGGGACCTCCACGTCGCCGTGATCGCCGGCGACGTCGACGCGTACGCGGAGGCACTCAGTCTCGAGGGTGTCGACACCGTTCACACCGTCGCCTACGGCGAGGAGTTCAACCACGACGTCTACACCCAGGTCGTCATCCAGCTGTTCGACGAGTTGGCGCCGTCGTACCTCCTCACGCCGAACAGCGTCAACGGCCTCGATTACGCGCCCGCGGTGGCGACGCGACTCGATCTCCCGCTCGTGACCGACGCCATTGACCTCGAAACTGCGGGCGAGACACTCGTCGCCACGCGTGAAATGTACGGTGGCAAGGTCGAGACGACGACCGAAGTGGAAGCTGACACGGTCGCGGTCACGATCCGCGGTGCGGAGTGGCCGGCCGCAGAGACGGGTGGCGATCCCGCCGTCGAGGCGTTCGACGCGGACGTCGAGGAGGGGGCGATCGGCTCGACCGTCACGGGGTTCGAGGAAGTGGCCGGTGGCGACGTCGACATCACCGAAGCCGATCTGCTCGTCTCCGTCGGTCGGGGAATCGAGGAGGAGGAGAACCTCGAGTTGATCGAGAAGTTGGCCGACGCGCTCGACGCCACCCTCTCGTCGTCGCGGCCGATCGTCGACGCCGGCTGGCTACCAGCGAACCGACAGGTCGGCCAGTCCGGGAAGGTCGTCACGCCCGAGGTCTACATCGCCATCGGTATCTCGGGCGCCGTTCAACACGTTGCTGGCATGAAGGGGTCGGACACGATCGTGGCGATCAACACCGACCCGAACGCGCCGATCATGGACATCGCCGATTATGCGATTCAGGACGACCTCTTCGACGTCGTGCCGGCGCTCATCGAGGAGTTCCAGTAACACTCCCGCGCGAGCGGTGCGAGCGCGGCTTTTTGGTCCAGATTTTTGCGTGAGTGGTGTGGCGAGCGGGTGCTCCCCTATCGAAGACGCGCTCGAGGGCGGACGACCGACCGGGCTCCACGCCGAGAGGAGCCAAACGGCAGCGCATCACGGAACGCATACCAGAGTGGCAGCGCCACGAAGAGGGTCGCGAGCCACGCGATAGCGAGCAGTTGCCACTCGAGCCCGATCTCGAGTGGGGCCCGGACCGCATCACCCGGGACGTAACCGCTCCCGAGATAGGCACCGACGAACAGTGGCCACAGCGCGACCAACATCCCACCGGCGATCAGAAGGACGATCGCGGGGATCGCTGTCAGCGAGATTGCCACCGAACCGATCCAGAGCACGGCCGCAGCGAACACTCCTCGTCGCCGCAGCGAAGCTGATCGCGTTCTGACGGCACTCGTCGGTTGTGGGTGTATCGAACTCATCAACAGTATAACTACTCCGGATAGCTTAACTGTTTCTATAACTATACGTTCAGGAAAACCTACGCCCCCGCTTAGAGAAAATCCGTATAGGGAGCCATATAGTTTCGATCACACAGTCCCTCGTCGACCGATGAGGACTCATCAATCGTCCAGTCATCGACCCGCACCAACCACCACCACCGGTTCGCCCTGCTCGCCGGTCTCGAGGTGCAAGACCACCGCACGGTCGCCGGTCCCCTCGAGTTCGAGAACGGGCCCGGAAAGGTCCACCGCCCCCGAATCGTCGAGCCCCGCGAGGGGAACCTCGAGGAGATGCGTGCGTTCGGCGCCGCCGAAGTCGATCGTCGCCAGCGAACGGTTCGCGTCCAGTCGCTGTATCTCGAGCGCAACGGGCTGGGTGAGCGTCGAATCCGGCGGGAGCGACAGCGTGACCGCTCGCTGCGGCGGTGGCTGTCCGGGCGGTGGTCGCTCCTCGTCCGCGACGAGAGTGGCCGCCGCGTCTTCGAGATCCGTCATCGCCGCCGAGACGTATCGGTCGGTGTTCGCGGTGGCAGCGTACTCCGAGGCCGGGGCAGCGACCGCGAGGAGGGCCACAGCGAGGGCGACTGCGAGGACGTATCGTATCACGGTAATCGTGCACGGAGCCGTTCGAGCAGTCCTGGAGATACCACCGCCCGCCGTCGGTGGGAGGTGTCACGCTCCGAATCAGAGCCAGCGTCGAGCGTCGGTTCCGCGGGGGAGTCGGTCGTCGTGCCACCGGGTCCCGTCGGCCCTCCGCCTCCAAAACTGGCGTCAACTGCATCCTGGTTAGCCTCGCCGGAAGGGGCGCGCTCGAGACCGTCGAGCGTCGCTGGGGGCGATCCAGGATCGCTCGCTGGGGACTCGTCCACACCACCACCCACCGCGTCGCCGCCAACGATGGCCTCAACGGTTCGCTCGACTTCCCGCTCTCGGGCAACGGCTGGAGTGTGGGCTGCCTCGGCGGGTGACTCCGGACCCTCGGGACGGCCGGAGGTCGTGGGAGGGGATCCGTCGGTTTGGGAGGCTGGATCGTC
>LFFM01000016.1_pt1 | contig 88048 bp, 93 predicted proteins | sample 643131 | NCBI WGS metagenome assembly LFFM01 (sample SAMN03777445, study PRJNA286221) | soda lake metagenome | biome: soda lake; feature: Kulunda steppe; material: water; isolation source: sample Tc-Br brine of Tanatar trona crystallizer | place: Russia: Kulunda steppe | collected 2011-07 | reverse complement strand
GCCTTTTCGTGGTCTGCTTGGTTGTGGCATTTATCTCACTCCAGTGTGAGGGGCGCAAGCGTCGCGAACAGAGCTTCCTCCGTTCGGACAACCTCGCTACCCTGGTTCGGAACCGTATTGAGCCAAAGGTCGAACCGCACGTTCGGTTCGTCGCCGATAGTCCCCGCGCGAGGCTCACAGTCGAGTATCTCCGGCAACCCCCGCTGGGGTGCGCCGAAGGCGACCGTGAGCCCGTCGTCGGCCGTCCGCCCGACGAGACCGTCGAGGCGATCGACCGTCAACGCCTCGCCGTGTCTCGACGCGGCGATTCGGACGCCGGCGTCGGGACGGGCGAGGCAGCCGTCGATGGCCGCGCGCTCGACCGCGAATCCCGGTGGGGATTCGGCGACGAGTTTCGCGCGGACCGGCTCTCGCGAAGAGACCCTGATGGTGACGCGCTCCCCCTCCGAAACCGCCATCGACGGCGGCACCGGAAGGGAGATCGGGTGTTGCAGTCCGCAATTGACCCGGACGCGTCCGTCAGATCCGACCTCGGTCACGATTCCCTGTCTTAACGACCCCGAACCATCCGATCCGGAGCCGGTCTGTGTACGGACGCGGAGCGGCGGTAGGATACCCGCGTACTCCAGTTCGTCCCGCCTGCCCCAGGCCTCCTTTCGGAGGTATGGGGGCGTGGCGGCGTATTCGAGCACGGTGCCGACGAACCCGTCGCCGAACCGGCCGTCGTCGCCACCCCGGTCGGGGTAGACGACGAGGCGGTCGACCCGAAAGACCGTCGCCGCGCGGGCGACGTAACCGAGTTTGCGAGTCGCCTCGCGTTTGTCCTCGGCTTCTCGGGTCAGAGACGACGGCACGAGCACGCTGTGTGTCATACCGTGTCGCTTCCTCGTCCGTTCACGAGACTGTGCCGATTCTACCGAACCCACACTTAAAAGTATCGCGGTATTGGGCGGTCGTGCGCCCCGTTGACAGAGATTTCGCGTGGAGAACCCACACGGGATCGAGGGTGGTTCCGCAAGTCTTTTATCCGTCTCACCGGTACGAGAGATTGCGAAGGCGCGCTGGTAGTGTAGTGGTATCACGTGACCTTGCCATGGTCACAACCGGGGTTCAAATCCCCGCCAGCGCATCTCTCCGAATTCAAATCCACGAGCGACCGCGATAGCGTGTCGCGAGTACCTCTTGAGTTCAGGAGTTCGATCCGGAGTTGAACCTACCAGTCACAGCCCGGAAGCGCAGCGAAGCGAGCATCCCGGAATGTCTGATTTCGGTTCAAATCCCCGCCAGCGCGTTTTTATAACGAACTGCTCCGGCAGCGACGCCGAGCGTGAGCGAGAGTCACCGTCGAACACGGGAGCCGCAAAACCCCCGCCGGCGCATCTCTATGGAGCCGGACGGACGGGCACCCGCGTCGGCGTGTTGGGGTCGCATATTGGATTTTCCGTCCCCGACGAACAGACGCTATCGTGACTTTGACCGTCCATGCAGGCCCGGCCTGTCGTACAGAAAGGGGCGATGGCTGCCGCATTTTTATTAACATCTATCTTAAAATAATAATTTATATTATCTTCGGGTGTGTTGGTGATAGTGCATGGACAGTGATCCGCGCTCAGTCACAGTGGTGCTCGAAGCGAAACCCGATCGTGTAAAGACGCAGAACGGTCCCCCTGAGTGTCCAGTGACCGGTGAGGAACTGGATGCCGGCTTGCACGCGGTCGACTGCCGGCTCCGGACGTTCGAGGAACCGATCGAAGCCGAGGAACCGGACGCGGCGGACGGCCCGGAGGGGGTCGTCATTGCCGGTTGAGTCCGACCGATCCTTGGGTATCGGACGGGGCGTCGAGACGGAGGCCAAAACAGCCCCGCCGAAGCACTGCCGGGCCGTCGTCGATTCATCCGAAGACGGGACGAACCACTGTACGATCTACTCGACGGCACCCGGCGATTCGCTGATCACCACGTGGATCTCCGCCGACGGGGACAGCTACATCGGCCTAAAGGAGTTCAGATGAACAGCGCTGGACCGATCACGACCCACCGAGACTCATGAACGCGTTTCAAAAAGCAGTCAAGACGAACGTCACACGAACCGCACGCAAGAAAGCGATACGGGAGCTGATCGCGGGGGACGAGCGTCGGAATCTGGCCGTCCTCGTTCGAACGAGCGGCCTGCGTGGCGAGTTCCGTCGGCAGGCGATCGACGGACTTGACCAGTGTTCAGGGACCGGCCTGCTCGAGGAGTTGGCCGAGGATCGATCGCTCGAACCGGCGCTGCGGAAGCGAGCCGAGGAGTTGTGTCGCTGATGCCGGACGGAGATGACGAACGGACGGGACAGAGCCACACCTGTCGGATGACCGGTCGAACGGACGGATTGATCGGGAAATACGATATCCACCTGTGTAGGCAGGCGTTCCGCGAGGTCGCTCGCGATATCGGCTTCCGGAAGTACGACTGAGGCGGAGTGTTGTAGTTTTGCCGGCGAGCACCGGACTGTATCGGGTGCTCCCCGGGGTATCTGTTACAACAGCCCGTATGACGTATCACCCCCGTCGAGACGGATGAGGGGCGTTTTTTCAATGTCCGGTGTCGAACTTCGCGTCGAGATACCCCTCGACGTTCTCGATTTCCCCGTCGTTGAGCGCCTGGTCAAAAATCAGGAGTTCGGCTATCTTCCCGTCGTAGTACCAGTGTGGGTCGCCGGATTCCCGTTCCCAGCGGCCGAGTTGGATGTCACGGTTTGCGCTCAAGTCCAACTCGACTGCCTCGGTGGCGATCGTTTCGCCGTTGATACGGATCTCGACCTCGCCCCCGTCGTAGGCGTGCACGAGCGTTACCCACCCGCCGTCGGTTGCGGAACTGGTGAAATCAATGTCTTCCGTTCCCCAGTGTTGGGCGCGCCACTCGCCGCCCGGCGAACCGTGTTGACATTCGTCTACATCGAAGGAACTGCACGTCCGCATCGAGAACTCCCGGCCGTCCACACCGGCCTCCCCGACCGTCCACGTGGCCCCTCTGTTGAACGACTCTACTTCGATGACGCTCGCGACGACGAGACCGCTGTCCTCATCGATGTTCAGTTCGTCGACGTTTCGGTTCAATCGGAGGTACTGACCGTCGTTGTCGGCCGGATCGGTCGTGTCCTCGTTTTGGCCGTCGAAGACGACCACGTCGTGGCCGAGCTCGGAGTCGTGTTCGACAGTCGGCCGGTCATCGACGGTCGCCTGTGTCGCATCGAAGCCGTTCGGACCCATGTCGCGCCACGCCGAGATCCGGTTATCGCCGTCGGTTTCGACAGCTCCCGCTTCCAACCACAGCGCACAGTTGTTCTCGCTTATCTCGGCGTAGACGTCGTCGAACTCCGGTGGTTCGTACTCGAAGGCCTGAAAGCCCGGGCACTGCTCGTCGTCGAACAACGCGACCCGTTCGGCGCTGTCGATCTGGCTCTGAGTGAGCCCGATGGCGAGCGTCGCCATCGTCACGGCTAACAGAACGACGATGGCGACGAGCAGGGCAACGCCGACGACCGGCGAAACGCCACGGCTGCGGTCGGGCCTGTTGGGAGGGCTCACGGGTGTTTTCTAACGGACAACGTGATAAAGCCACACGGGCGGTTTCGACTGCCGAACCACGACGGCAGACCGGTCAACGCCGCTACAGAAACTCGGCGATCTCGTCGCCGACTGCCTCCGGGCGCTCTTGATGGAGGAAGTGGCCCGCGCTGGGAACGCGCACGACCCGGGAGTCCGCTATCACCTCGTCGGCGTGTTCGAACAGTTCGGGGCCGATACACCCATCGCGGTCTCCGAACAGCACGAGCGCCGGTGTTTCGATCGGCGGAACGTCGTCGAGAGACGGGCGGTCGCCGATGAAGGTCGATGGAGAGATGTCAACGGTATCGCGGTAGTAGTTGAGTGCGTGTTCGACGGTTCCTTCCGCCCGGAACGTCTCTTTGACGTCGTTGATCCGGGCGTCGGGGTAGTCCCAATCCGGGCTCCACGTTCCCCAAAGAACGTCGATGAGCGCGAAGTTCCGCCAGCGAAGGGCGCGCTCGGGCGCGTCGGGGAACTGGAAGAACCACATGTACCAACTCCGGAGGAACTGTCGGGGGTACTCGAACAACAGCGGCTCGAACCCCGGGGGGACGGCCATCGTCACGAGCTTCGAGAAGGCGTCGGCGTCGTTCCAGGACGCCGCGTAGGCGGCGACCGCCCCCCAGTCGTGGCCGACGAGAACGGCGTCGTCGGTCCCGAACTCGTCGCTCAGGCTGTCGCCGAGTTCGATCGCGTCCTCGCCGAGCGTCCACGCCGAGTAGTCACCGTCGGGAGCGGGGTCGGTGGGCGCGTAGCCGCGCATGAACGGCGCGACCGCGGTGAACCCCTCGTCGGCGAGCCGTCGGAGGATCGGCGTCATAGAGCCCGCGTTGTCGGGAAACCCGTGTAGACACAGCGCCAACCGGTCGCCGTCGCCGGCGTGGAGACACTCAAAGGAGAGTCCGTTGGCGTCGACCGTCCGACGTTGCAGTCGGGGCTCCGTCGTCTCGTGGCTCATATCCGAACCAGTCGCCGCCTCGGATATAATCCTTTTTGCGGGACGACACCTCCGGGGGATCGCGGCGAGCCCCCCGGAGGACCGCACCGATTATTCCCGCGGCGTTCGTACGTCGGACCCATGAGCGTCGTTGCACTCCTGAGCGTAGCACCGGTTATCGAAGACAGCATGGCAAGTGAGGTCGCGGCCGCCGTCGATGCCCTCGAGGAGTTCGACGTCTCCTACGAGACGAATCCGATGGGGACGGTCATCGAAGCCGACGATATCGACACGCTGCTCGCGGCGGTCGGCGCGGCGCACAAGGCCGTCGACGCCGATCGCGTCAGCACGTTTCTGAAGATCGACGACAAACGGGCGCGGGACCAACGCGCCCGCGAGAAGGTCGACGCCGTCGAGCGCGAGCTGGGTCGGGACGCAAAAAAGCAACGGTAGCGCCGCCAGAGCGCCAAGGAAAAGGCATATCCCCCGCCCCCCGTATCTTCGGGCATGAGCACGCCTCCCGGCGAGTACTACACGAAAGAGCGGTGGAACAACTGGTTGGGCCGCCTCCGCGAGGAGGATATCGATCCCGAAAGCGACGACTCGGCGCGCCTGTTTTTCAACCTGTTGGACGACGCGACGATCGCCATCGCCAAGGTCGTCACCGACTACGAGGACGACGAGATAGACGAGGAAGCCGCCGCCGAGGAACTCGCCCGCATCCGGGAGATCGTTCTCGCGGAGGTCGACTTCGAGGACGAGGAGAAACTCACGCTCGTCGACGGAATCCAGACCTCGCTCGTCTGTGCCTTTTACACCGCCGAGGAGTACATCGTCGGCGGCCCCGCCGCGGAGGGAACCGTCGAGGAACACCTCCGGGCCGCCGTGGCCGCCGAAGCCGACGAGGAGGACCTCGACACCGCGTTGGCCCACTGCGTGCAGGCCGGCACGCTGGTCGTCGACGGCGACGAGATAACGATGGAGATCGCCGAGGAGATCGAGTTCGGTCTCGTCGCCGACTGGGTCAACGGGCTGGACTCGCTGGGGCGGGCCCTCGCCGATCCCGAAGTGGTCGAGGAAAACGAATGACATCCTCCCCGGCGTGAACAGTAGTTGCCGAATCGGACTTTCCTCAAGGTAGCTACTGTTTAGGGCGGGGAGGATCTCAAGCTGCGTTTCACCCCCCGTCTGAGGAAAGCAGAAACGTGACTCGAATCCAACTTGAGGAGCTGCCGAGAGCCCAGCCAGAACTGCGATACTCGCACGTACGGCCGAGGTAGTTCGTCAACTGTCGAACCACTCACCGACAATAACTTATATCCCGACGACGACACCCCGCACATGACAAGCGTAGGCATCGACGCCATCGAGATCCACACGGGGAAACTCAAACTCGACCTCGCGGAGACGTTCGCGCCGGAGATGGGCGACGCGCCCGAAAAGTACACGAAGGGGTTGGGCCTGTATGCCAGTTCCTTCCCGGACACCTACGAGGACATCGTCACGATGGGCGCGAACGCCGCCCACCGGTTGATGGAGCGAAAGGGGCTCGAGTTGGACGACATCGGCCGGATCGACGTGGCGACGGAGTCGGCGTTCGACCACTCCAAGCCCGTCTCGACGTACATCGGCGGCTGTCTCGAACAGGTGTTCGATGGGAACCTCCACCACGCCAACAAGGGCGAACGGAAGTTCGCCTGCGTCTCGGGAACCCAAAGCGTCGACGACGCGTACAACTGGATCCGCGCGGGACGGAACCGCGGCCGCGCGGCCCTGGTGATCGCGACGGACACCGCGCTGTACGCCCGCGACGATCCCGGCGAGGCGACCCAGGGTGCCGGCGCGGTCGCGATGTTGATCGACGAGGATCCCGACCTCGTCGAGTTATCGAGCGAACAGGGCTTCGGGTCGGCCGACGAGACGGACTTTTTGAAACCCCAACAGCAGTTCCCGAGCGTCGACGGGAAACGCTCCGTGAACGTGTATCTGGCCCGGATGCGGGAGGCGCTCATCGACTACCAGCGCGTCGGCGGGGAGATCCACCCGGACGACTTCCGGCTCGGTCCGTTCCATACACCGTTCCCGGGGATGGTCCGAAAGGCCGCGGTTCTCGCCTACCGGCATATCACCCGCGATACGGACGTCGAGGACGAACTCGCCGCCGAAATCGGCCGCCAGCCCCGACCTGAGGGGTTCGACGACGACGAGGCGTACATGGACGCCCTCACGGAGTATACCGACGCGCTCAAAGAGACCGAGCGTTACCGGACGTGGTACGACCGGACGATCGATCCGACGCTGGACATCTCCAGACACGTCGGCAACTGGTACACCGGATCGGTCCATGTCGCCCGCGTTTCGGGTATCAAGTCGCTGGCGGAGGCCGGCGAGGACGCGGCCGGCGAGCGGCTGTTGGTCGGTTCGTACGGCTCCGGCGCCCAGGCCGAGATCCACGTCGAGACGATCCAGGAGAACTGGCTCGAGGAAATCGAGGCCCTCAACATCGACGAACAGCTCGACGGCAGGTACGACCTCACGTTCGAGGAGTACGAGGACGTCCACGACGCCCACAACTACGACGAGGAGTCCGCCGTCGAGGAGTTCACCGTCCCCGACGAGGAGTTCGTCTTCGACGGCTGGGGACGGATGGGTGAACGGAAGTATCAGTACGTAGAGTAGCGAGAGTCGAGCGATGCGGGATTCTCGGAGGTAGCGAGGCCGACCGTGGGGAGTCCTCGTAAACTACCCCGTCCTACTCGCTCGCGTTGCTCGCTTCTTGAGGCCGGGGCCTCCGCGCTACCACAGGGTGAAACGGGATAGCGGGGTCCCACCGGAGGGAGGGTCTCGGAAAATCAGAGCGGCGAAGCCGCGAGACAGGGAGGCGGCGAGGCCGAAGGAAGCGGGGCCTCGAAGGTCCGATCGACCGAACGGGAAGCGTTTTTTCCCGGGCGGCAATTATAACAGCTTTGATTACGCCACCGGGTTGTGGGTTTCCGACTCCTTATACTCAGAACACGACTAACGGGCGTGTGAACGACTATACATCACGCCGGACGCTTCTGGGTGGCGTCGGGACCGCACTCGGCGTCGGGGTTGCCGGGTGTCTCGGCGGCGACGGCTCACAGACGCTCCGGATCATCGACTGGGGGTACGTGTACAACGACGGCGTCATAGAGGAATTCGAGGACAGACACGGTGTAACGGTCGAACGACAGTCAGCGCAGGGCTCCGCAGAAACGCTGTCACAGCTACGGGCCGGGCGTGCGGACTACGACGTCGTGCCGCTCGGCAACTACGCCGTCAAGCCGGCGATGGACGAAGAGCTGATACAACCGCTCGATCTGGACCGAATCCCATCGTACGAGGACGTGTTCGACTTTCTCAAGATGGACTACTTCGAGAGCGACGGGCAAGTGTACGGTGTCCCACGTAGTTTCGGACAGACACCGCTTGCGGTCAATACGGAGCTTGTCGATCGAGAGATAACGGCACTGGCCGACCTCTGGGACGACGACCTCGAGGGACTCGTGGGCGGACGCGACGACGCGCGACTACAGGTCCTGTACCGGAACGCGGCCGTCGGGGCTGAGCTGAACCCAGCGTCGGAGGCGGAACTCGACGTCGACGCGCTCCGGACGGATCTGATGGATCGGCTGGACAATACGGCTGCACTGTGGGGGAACGGCGGCGAGTCCGAACAGTTGCTCCGGACCGAAGAGGTCGGCGTCCAGCCGGTGTGGAACTACGTGATCCAGGCGATGGAGGACGACGGACTGCCGGTCGAGCGGGTGTTCCCGGAAGAAGGGACGAAGGCGTGGTTCATTCAGCATACGATCCGAGCCGATGCGGAGAACCCTGATCTCGCGCACACGTTCATCGAAGAGTGGCAAAGCGAGATGGGGTACCGATCGCTCATGGAGCCGAACAACATCGCCGTGCCGAACGAGCGCGTCTTCGAGGAACAGGGCATCGATAGGTCGGTTCTGGGCCTTGACGATCCCGACCAGTTCATTTACGAGGAACCGAAACCACCGGAACTCGTCGAAACGTACAGCCGAACGTGGAGCGAGGCAAAGACCAGAGTCGGCGAATGACGCGAGGGACGGCACCGGCACTCGAGGCAGACGGCTTGCGGAAGACCTTCGCCGACGTGACGGCCGTCGCGGACGTAAGCTTCGAGATAGGGCGCTCGGAGTTCCTCGGGTTGGTCGGTCCATCGGGCTGTGGGAAGACCACGACCCTCCGGATGCTCGCCGGGTTGGAACGCCCGGACAGCGGTACCGTCCGTATCGGCGGCGAGACGGCTACCGATCGTCCCGCCCGCGAGCGGGATACGAACATCGTGTTCCAAGATCTCGTGTTATTTCCACACATGACCGTCGCGGAGAACGTCGCATACGGGCTCACGCGAAGCGGTGTCGACAAGCGGGAGCGGCGTGACCGGGTCTCGGAAGCCCTGGAGTTGGTTTCGCTGCCCGGCGCCGGTGACCGGGATCCATCGGCGCTGTCCGGCGGACAAAAACAGCGGGTTGCCTTGGCACGGGCCCTGGTCAACGACCCGGCCGTCTTACTGCTTGACGAACCGCTTTCGTCGCTGGACCGCGCGCTTCGAGGGGAGATGCGGTCCGAACTCAAACGGATCCAGCGGGATTCGGGAACGGCGTTTCTGTATGTGACTCACGATCAGGAGAGCGCGATGAGTATGTCCGATCGGATCGGCGTCATGCACGGGGGGCGGATCGTCGACATCGGTGAACCGCAGCGGCTCTATGAACGACCCGCGTCCCGGTTCGTCGCGGAGTTTCTGGGTGATGCAGCGACGTTCCGCGGGACCGTGACTGGGACCGACGGGCGGACGGTAACTGTCGAGACCCCGGCGGGGACAATCGAGGCTGCCACGGGGCACTCCGACCCATCGCCCGGAAAATCAGTCACCGTTGCTGTCCGGCCGGAGGCGATCTCGATCGGAACCGGGCCGTTCGCCGGGACCGTCCGGGAAACAGCGTATAAAGGGTTCTACCGACAAGCGACGATCGAGGTCGAAGGAGGTGAGACGGTGACCGTGCGGGGCGATACCGGCCAGGAACGGACGGGACGAACGGGCGTTGAGCCGACAGTCCGATCCGGCCAGGACGTCAACTTCACCGTCGACCGTGCCGTGCTGGTGAACGATGTCCGTAGCTGATCGCTCCGGACGGCTCCGAGAGGCGTTGCTTGCAAGCGGTCCAGTAACCCTCGCCGTGCTTCTCGGCGTGTTCCCGCTCATCGTCCTGTTCGTCGAGAGCATCGGTCCGGGGGTGTCGGCCGAAAACTACGTCAGGGCGACAGCCCCGCTGTACCGACAGACGCTTTTATACTCGCTCGGCATGGGCGCAGCGGTGACGGTGAGTTGCCTCGTGATCGCGTACCCGGTGACGTACTGGCTCGCCCACCGCTGTCCGGCCCGGTTTCGGCTCCCGGCCCTCGTTGGGCTCACGCTCCCGCTTTGGCTCAACTACGTCGTACTCAACTACGCGTGGATCTGGATCCTCGCCAGGGGCGGCATCATGAATAAAGCGGCTATCGGCGCCGGCCTCATCAACGAGCCCCTCGGGCTCCTCTTCAGCGATCTCTCCGTTTTCATCGGCTTCGTGTACATTTATTTACCGTACGTCGTGTTGACGCTGTACGTATCGATGGAACGGTTCGACGGCCGGCTGATGGAAGCGGCGCGGGATCTCGGGGCGACGAACCGACGCGTCGTCGTCGACGTGGTCCTGCCGCGGACGTTCCCGGGGGCGGTCGCAGGAGCGGTGATCGTCTACGCTCGTATCGCAGGCGCGTACGCAACCCCGGAGATACTCGGCGGCCCCGGTGAGGTGATGATCGCGATGCTCGTGGTCGAGGCGTTTCAGGAGTTCTTCGACTTCGGGCTCGGGGCGGCCATCTCGGTCGTCTTTCTCTGTATCGTCGTAATCGGGTTCGCACTCGCCACACGGGTGCCGCGGGTCGGGCGGGAGTTAAAACGATGGTAGGGCGGATCGATCGTCTGCTCGTTCGCGGTGCCGGTCGGTTTCCCGGAGCGGTTGTTCTCGTAACTTTCTGTTTTCTCTACGTTCCAGTCGCCGCTGTGGTGTACCTGTCTTTCTCGCCGAACGCACAGCCGACAATCCCTATCGAAGGGATCTCGCTCCGGTGGTACGGCGAGGTGTTCGCCGATCGTCGCTTCGTCAGGAGTATGCTTACGAGCCTCGGGTTGGGGGTGTTCGCGGCCGTCTTCGGAACCGGGCTCGGGTTGGCAGGCGCCTACAGCATCACCCGAAGCGGTCTCTCCGCCTCCGTCCGTGCTGGCGTTGCGGCGGTCATCGCGTTGCCGCTTTTCGTGCCGACGGTCGTGGTCGCCTTCGGAATCGGGATCAGCGCCGACCGCCTCGGTGTCGGGTTCGGAGTCGTGCCGGTTGCACTGGGGCATCTCTTTTGGGTACTCCCGTTCAGCACGTTCCTCATCGCCGCACGGTACGCCGAACTGGACCCGAAGCTTCCGGAGGCTGCCCGGGACCTCGGCGCCGGGCGGACGGCGGTGTTCCGGACGGTGACGCTGCCGTTGCTTTTTCCGGCGCTGGCCGCGAGCGCCCTGTTCTGTTTCGCGCTGTCGTTCAACGAGTTTCTTATTACCTTCTTTTTGGCGGGGTCGGGAACGACGACCGTCCCGCTCGAAATTTTCGGAAAGGTCCGGGTCGGCGCGACGGCGTTTCTGAACGCCGCAAGCGTGATCGCCCTCCTCGTCGGGGCCGTCGCTGCCGGGGGGGCCTCGGTGCTTCGGAACCCGGCAGCGACGACGGAATCGAGTGCCGACAGCTGACGTCGTCGGTCCGGCGGCAATGTTTCGCTTTTTTGGGTGCGCTGTGAGCCGATCCGCCGCCCGGGGAAGTTACCGTTCCGCCGTCGGCGGGGAATCGGTCATCGAGAGCACGTCGTCGAAAAACCCGAGCGTGTCGTGGGGGCCGGGGTTCGCTTCGGGGTGGTACTGGCGGGTGATGATCCCCAGTTCGTCGCTTTCGAGTCCTTCCGGCGTGTCGTCGTTGACGTTGATCTGTGTCACGTCGAGATCGCCCGGTTCCGAGACCGTATAGCCGTGGTTTTGGGTCGTCATGACGACCTTATCCGAGCGGAGATCACGGACGGGCTGGTTGACACCGCGGTGGCCGAACTCCATCTTTTCAGTCTCGCCGCCGAGGGCGTTCGCGATGACCTGTTGGCCGAGACAGATCCCCGCAAGCGGGAGGGCGCCGGCGTACTCCTCGACGAGCGCGGCGGCGGCCTCGAAGTTCTCCGGATCGCCGGGGCCGTTCGAAATAAACAGGAGGTCCGGATCGACCGATTCGACGTCCGCGACTGTCGCGTCGTAGGGGAGCTTCTCGACGACGGCGTCCCGTTCGACGAGCGAGCTGGCGATCGACCCCTTCGCGCCGCAGTCGACGAGCGCGACGGTTGGGCCCTCACCGTCGGGGTTGTACGTCTCCGGCGTCCCGATCGAGACCTGCGATCCGATGTCGGTGTGTTCGCTCATCCCCTTACAGGCCTCGAGTTCCGCCTCGGCGGCGGCGGCCGTCGCCTCGGGGCCGGCGGCGATCCCACACCGCATCGCACCCTGTTCACGGATACCGGTAACGAGGTCCCGGGTGTCGAGTTTGTCGACGGCGGGAACGCCATCGCGTTCGAGCCACTGTGCGACGTCCTCGGTGAGTTCCCGGGCGACGACGCCGCGAGGGTGGACCCGATCGGACTCGAAACGGTCCTCGCGGACGCCGTAGTTGCCGATCAGGGGGTACGAGAAAGTGAGGATCTGTTCCTCGTAACTCGGGTCCGTAAGCGATTCCTCGTAGCCGGTGTAGGCGGTCGTAAACACCAGTTCACCGCGGGTGCGACCGGGAGCACGCGTGCGCGCCTCGATGATGCGACCGTCAGCAAGCGCCACGTAGGCCTTCGTCATTACGAGATGCGTATGACACACCCGCAATTAACGCTTGTGTTCGAAGGATCGTTTCGAAATTCGTAATCTGTAAGTGCGACGAGTGGGTACGGTCACACCTCGATGGACGATCTCGATCGGCGCATTCTCGCTATCCTCCGTCGCGACTCCCGGACCCCGTACACGGAGATCGCGGACCGCGTCGGAACCTCGGAGGGGACCGTCCGGAACCGGGTCGAACAGCTCCTCGAGGATGGGGTCATCGAACGCTTCACCGTGGCGACCCGGACGGGAAACGTGAAGGCCATGGTCGAGATCGGGGTCGCAGTCGACGTCGACACCGGGGCGATGTCCGAGCGGATGGCCGAGTGGGGGGAGGTCGATTTCGTCTGGCAGGTCTCGGGCGAGGAGGACATCGTCGTCGTCGTCGATACGACCGACACGGGGACGCTCAATGATCTCATAACCCGCGCACGAGAGACCGACGACGTCGTCTCGACGAAGACGCGGCTCATCCTCGACGAGAAACTCGGTTGATCCGGCCGTTTTTCGGTGAGTCGAAGCCTCCTTAACGGCGTCGTTCGTTTGAAACGGCATGAGTTCCGACGATATCGAGCCGTCCGGTGTGGGATCGGATTCGAAGATCGAACACGAAAACGCCGGGCAGGACGTGATCGCGGTCGACGCCGACGACAGCCCGGAAGGGCTGGTGAACCGCCTCGAAGCCCACACCGGCGACGGGATCCGGCACCGCGCCTTTACCGTGCTCGTCTTCGACGGCGAGGGGAACGTCCTCCTGGCACAGCGGGCGCCGGAGAAGCGCCTCTGGGACACCCACTGGGACGGAACCGTCGCCTCCCACCCGGTCGAGGGCCAGACCCAACTCGAGGCGACGAGCGAGCGCCTCGAGGAGGAACTCGGCGTCACCCCCGACCAGTACGACGACCTCCGGGTGACGGACAAATTCGAGTACAAACGCTACTATCTGAACGACGGACTGGAGTGGGAGGTCTGTTCCGTCCTCCAGTGTACGCTCGAGGACCGGACGCTCGATCCGGACGAAACGGAGGTCGCGGGCGTGATGTGGGTCCCGTACGAACGGCTCTACGAGAACCCGCGGTGGTACCGCCAACTCCGTCTCTGCCCGTGGTTCGAAATCGCGATGCGACGGGATTTCGCGGACCGATAACTCCGGTAGCCGAAAGTCGACTAACGCCCGACGTGACTCTTTGTATATCCAGAATATCACGACATATCGAAGAAAGACTTACGTATGTGTCAAAATAATACTCGAACAGCAACGATGAATGAACCAGAGGTTCGGGAAGCGGTGTTGGGGTATCTCACCGGCAAACTGACCGAAGCGGAAGCCGCCCGCCGGGCGGGGATTCCACGCTCGAGGCTTCGGTACTACGCCCGAACCTGTGGCGGCGTCGCCCCCTCCCCGGTGGAGTCGGCCGATAGCTCCGAGCCGGCGGCCTGATCACCCGAGCAAACGGCCGAGTTCGCCCGCGCTCTCGGCCTCGAAGGACCGCACCGTCCGGACGATTTCCTCGCGGCGATCGCGGTCGTACGTCCCGCCGACGATCGCGTGGAACTTCTCCTCGACTGTCCCCCAGGAAGCCGGCGTCGACGGGTGGCCGTCGAACCCCTCGACGCTCGATTCGGAGACGGTCCCGTCCCGCGCTTCGACCGCGACACGAGCCGGGAACCCACCGCGTTCGGCCCGTTCTGTCAGTTCCTCGACCGCATCGACGGTCACCGATTCGGCGATTGGCTTGAGATCGGTTCGCATGCCGTAGTAGACGGCGAGTTCCCGATCGACGAGCGCGGCGGCGATCCGCCCGGGATCGATCCCCTCGACCGCCGCATCGAACGTCTCGACGGTGACGGCGTCGATGTCGGCCGGGTCGACCGGCTCGTCGCTTGCGAGTTCGATCGCCGCCCCGATCGCCGGCTGTTCGTATGGCGTCGCGTCGTAGGGGAGCACGGCGGTATCGCGGACGCGCTCGCACCCGAAATCGAAATCGAGGTCGAACGGGCCGACGAGGTCGTGCCAGCCGTTCGGCGCGGACAGCGCGTCCGCGGCCGTGACACCACTCTCCGCAAGCGAACACGCTTGAAGCCCGGCCGAAGCCGCGGTCCCGGTCGGCACCGGATCGGTCGCCGAGCCGACCGAAAGCGTCACGCGGCTCGCGGCGATCCCGGCCGCGTGTTCCAGTGCCGGCTCCTCTAACCCCACCGTCCGCCCCGCTCCGACAGCTGCGGCGACCGCCGTATGCGTCGCGGGATCCCACCCGTCCAGCGGCGCGTTCCGGGCACACTCGCCGTGGAGTTCGAGCGCGGTCGCGATTCCGGCGATCGTCTCCTCCCCGGTTGCCCCCTGGCTGTCGGCGGCCGCCAGGACAGCCACGATCGATCCACCGGCCCGGGCGGGCGTCGGCGTCAGAAACGTCGGTCCGTTGCCCGACGCGACGGAGACGGCGTTGATCGTCGCCGCCCGCGATGCGGACGCGGTCGCCGGCGATCCCCACAGGCGGCTCGCGCCGGTATTCTCCCCGACCTCTGACAACAGCCCCCGTCGAACGGATTCAACGGGCCGCGAGTCACGGTGCCGGAGACCGACGCCGAGGGCATCGAGGAGCCGCCGCTTCGTGGCCTCACGAACGTCGGGCGGAAGCCGGTCGTATTCGATGTCGGCGGCGAAGCGCGCGATCGCTTCCGTCGAAGTCATATCGCGGAGCACGACGGGGCCGTAAAAAAGGGTTCCGCGGTCCGGCGGGACGCTACGGACGTGTCGTCGCCCACACCGCGAGGAGACCGAGGATGAGTGCGGGGATCATCGGGAGCACGAGGTAAGCGTCCCAGAACGTCAGCCCGAACGTCGACGGAACGCGGGGATAGAGGTATATCAGTCCGGGAACGACGAGGAACGCGACGAAGACGGCCCCGACGAGCGACCACCCGCGCCAGTCGAACTCCCGGTCGACCTCGTCGGGGTGGGTCACGAGCGGCTCCTCGGAATCGGCGTCGCCCGTCATCGCGGTCGAGTGTCCGGAGTCGGATCGTCCCTCGGCAATAGCATCACTCGTAATCGTCGGCGTCGTACTTTTCGTCCGGGACGACGACCACGGAGCCGAAGCCGTCCCGGGATTCGAGCATTTCGTGCGCTTTCGCGACCTCGCTCATCGGCAGCACCTTTCGGACGCGCGGTTCGAACGTCCCGTCGAACACCTTCGCCATCACGTCGTCCATCTCCCCCGGCGTCCCCATCGTCGATCCGAGGATGTCGAGTTGTTTCCAGAACACCTTCGGAATGTTCGTCTCCGGGGAGACGCCCGACGTCGCCCCGCAGGTGACGATGCTGCCGCCGTTTGCGGCCGCGCTGAGCGAGTTGTCCCACGTGGCCGCGCCGACGTGGTCGACGACCACGTCGACCCCGCGGCCGTCGGTGAGTTCCTTGATCGCTTCGGCGAAGTCCTCCTCCTCGTAGTTGATGAGGTGATCGGCGCCGCACTCGCGGGCGTACTCGAGTTTCTTCTCGGAGGAAGCGGTCGCGAACACCTCACAGCCCTCGTTGGCCGCGATCTGGACGCAGGCGTGGCCGACGCCGCCGGAGGCACCCAACACCAAGACGCTGTCGGACTGGTCGATATCGACGCGCGTCCGAAGCATTCGCCAGGAGGTCTGGAAGACGAGCGGGGCCGAGGCGGCGGTGGCGAAGTCGATCCCCTCGGGGAGTTCGATGAGGTTGTCCTCGGGGACTGCGGCGAACTCGCTGTGGACGCCGCGGACGTGCTCGCCGATCATCTTGTAGTCGACGCACATCGACTGCTCGCCGTCCCGGCAGAACTCACACTCGCCGCAGTAGAGCCCGGGGTCGACGACGACGCGGTCACCGACTTCGAACCGCGTGACCCGGTCGCCGACCTCGCTGACGACGCCCGCGCCGTCGCTACCCGGAATGTGTGGCATCTCCTCGGGGCTCGGCATCCCTTTACGGGTCCAGACGTCGAGGTGGTTCAGCCCGCCCGCCTCGATCTCGACGAGGACTTCCTCGGGGCCGAGCTCCGGGTCGGAGAACTCGCCGTAGTTGAGTACGTCAGCCGAACCGTGCTCTTCGTAATAAATGGCTTTCATGCGATGCAACTGAGTTCCGAGGGTGCAAAACTCTAGCGGAGTTCGGCAGGCGGGCAGTTCCGAACCTGTCTTTTTTGCCGCCCATCGACGTGATATCGGTATGGACGAACACAAAGCGACGGACGGCGACGGAAACGGTGACCACCACGAGCACGGGCACGACAGCCACGATCACGAACATGGCCACCACCGCCACGACCGCCACGACCTCGGGTTCGCCGTGGTAACCGTCTCCTCGAGTCGTGGCACCGGCGAGGACGCATCCGGGGAGGCGATCGGCGAGGCGGTCGAGGCGGCTGGGCACGCGGTGTCCGTCCGGGAGCTCATAAACGATGACTTCGACTCCGTCCAGAACACGGTCGATCGCCTCGCTGACAGGGGCGACACCGACTGCGTCGTCACCACCGGCGGAACCGGCGTCACACCCGATGACGTGACTGTCGAGGCGGTCGAACCGCTGTTCGAGAAGCACCTCCCCGGCTTCGGCGAACTGTTCCGGGCGCTCTCCCGCGAGGAGATCGGGACAAAAGTCGTCGGAACGCGCGCGACGGCCGGCATCGTCGACGGCGTCCCCGTGTTCTGTCTGCCGGGCAGCGAGAACGCGGTTCGGCTCGGAACCGAGGAGATCATCGTCGAGGAAGCGCCGCATCTGGCCGGGCTCGCCCGCCGCGAGGAGACCGAGGAGTGAACGGTCGGTACGGGTCGCTATCGCTTTTTATGAATCCAGCCGCGAACGGGGTGCCCGCCGCTGGGCAGTTTTGAGATCAGTTGCGGACGGGACGTCCGCCGCCGATTGGTTTGTAGTTAGTTACGAACCGGAGTCCGTCGCCGATCAGTTACGAACGATGTTCGACGCTCGGGGGCCCTTGGGGGCGTCCTCGATGTCGAAATCGATGTCCTGTCCTTCCTCGAGATCCGGGCCGTCGACGTCCTCCATGTGGAAAAACACGTCCTCGTCCGAGTCGTCAGTCGAGATGAAACCGTAGCCGCCAGTATCGTTGAAGAAATCAACTTTTCCGTTTGCCATTACAAACAAACGTACAGCCGTTCGACGTATAAGGGTTCCGAGGGTCGCGCTACCACGAGGGTGGGCCGCATCCACGCGGTCGTGGAGCGAAGCTATCCGCCCCCGCCCTGCATCATCTCCTGAATCTCCTCGTCTTTCATCAACACCGCCGGGTCGCCGCTGTCGACGATGGCACCGCGTTCGATGACGTACATCCGGTCGACGATTTCGGGGATATGGCTCGCGTTCGATTCGGCGATGAGCACGGAGACCCCGCTGTCGATGATCTTGTGGATGTATTTTTTCACGTTCTCGACGACGATCGGAGCGAGCCCCTCAAGCGGTTCATCGAGTATCAACAGGTCGGGATCGAGCGCCATCGCGCGGCCGATCGCACACATCTTCGCCTGCCCGCCGCTTAGGTTCTGGACTTCGGTATCGCGTCTGTGGTCGAGTTCGTCGAAGATGTCGAAGATGCTCTCGACCATCGCGTCCTCGTCGTCGATTCCGCGCGCCTTCCCCGAGGTCCAGATCGGCAGCCGGAAGTTCTCCTCGACGGACATTCCGGTGAACAGATCGCGGTTCTCGGGCTGGTAACCGATACCGCGGGTCGGAATGACTTCCGCTCGGAGCTCCGTGAGCTCCTCGCCGGCGTACCGGACCGAACCCTCCCTGAGCGGGGTGAGTCCCATTACTCCCCGGAACGTCGAGGTCTTGCCGGCACCGTTTCGACCGACGAGGCCGACCGCCTCGCCCTCGTTGACTGTCAGGTCGATCCCGTGTGTCACCTCGAACCCCTGCACCATCGCGTGGTTGTTCTCGAGTTCCAGAAGCGACTCACTCATCGTCGCTCACCCCCAACAGGGTGCGACGGAGATCCGCGTCGGTGTCCAGAAGCGTCGGCGGCCCCTCCCTGAACACGCTCCCTTCGACGAGCGCGACCATCCGGTCCGCGTAGTTTCTGACGATATCCATGTCGTGTTCGATGGTAACCGTCGAGACGTTCTGCTCTTTGCTCGCCTCGACGACCGTCTCGATGACGTACTCTTTCTCCTCGGACCCGACGCCGGACGTCGGCTCGTCGAGAAGCAGATAGTTCGGTTCGAGCGCGAAGGAGATCGCCACGTCCAGGAGCTTTCGATCGCCGTGTGGGAGGGTGTCGGCGACCTCGTCGGCGACGTCCTCCAGGCGGAACTGTTCGATGAGATCGTCGACGTCGGACTCGACGACCTCGTGTTCGTCGTCGAGGCTCCGGACCTCGCTGAACTTGCCGTGGTTCGACAGCGCGGCCGTCCGGATGTTCTCCCGGACAGTCATCTCCTCGAAGAGGTGGACGATCTGGAAGCTCCTGACGAGCCCCTCTTTGACCCGTTTGTCGGGCCGCATATCCGTGATGTCGCGCTCGACCGTTCCGTCATCGGTCGTTTCGTGCATCACAACCGATCCCTCGTCGGGCTCCAACAGCCCGGTCAGGAGGTTGATGAGCGTGGTCTTGCCGGCGCCGTTCGGGCCGACGATGAACACCATCTCGCCCTCCTCGGCACCGAACTGCAGCGATACGTCGTCGGTCGCGCGGAGTTTACCGAACTCCTTTACGAGATTGCGTGCCTCAAGCATCTTATTTCACCCCAAACAGCAGGATTTTCGTCGTCTCAGCCGCATCGCTCAGCTTCGATCTGAGCAACCCGCTGAGGAAGCTCACGTCATCCGGGATCATCCCCGGATTGCGTGCGCGCTCTTTGATTCCGCCGACGATCGCCGGTGCCGATCCGATGACGCCGTTCGGCATCAGGAAGACGACGAGAAGCAGCACGAATCCCGTCAGGAACTCCCAGTACTCGGTCGCGAACCGGAGTTCGGTGAGCATGTAGGTCAGGATGATTCCACCGATGACCGGCCCCAAAAGCGTCTGGAACCCACCGAGGATGGCCATGAACAGGATCTCACCGGACCGGAGCACGAACAGCGTGTTCCCGGGGCGGACGTGGAGTTGGCTGACGGTGTAGAGTCCGCCGGCCATCCCACCGTACACCGCCGAAACGACGAACGTGGTCCAGACGTACTTTTTGACCGGTATCCCGATGAATCGGGCTCGGGTCCGGTCCTGCCCGATGGCGTCGAGTGCGCGACCGAACGGCGAGTTGATCAGCCGCCACGTCACCACGAGCGTGATGAGGAGGACGACGATCAGTATGTAGTACGTCAACACCTCGTATTGGGCCGAGGTGAGTTCGAGCCCGAACACCGTCGGCCGCACGAGTTCGCCCGCCGGGCGGGCACCGAGCCCGTCGTCGGACCCAAGCACCCGTGGGCTTCCCATCACGATGGCAAAGAGCAACTGATTGAACGCGAGCGTGATCAACGCGAAGTAGATGTCAAGATAGCCCGACACGAGCCATCCGATGAGGACCGCAAGCGTCGTCGCGAGCAACACGCCGACGATCACGAGGAGGAACGCTTCCTCGATCCCGGCGTACTGTGCGGCGAGAGCCGCACCGTAAGCGCCACCGCCGAAGTACGCGGCGTGGCCGAACGAAACGAGTTCGGTGTGCCGCAACAGCAGGTTCAACCCGAGTGCCGCGATTCCCCAACAGATTCCGAGATACACGGTCCGGACCCGGAGGTCGGGATGGAGATGCTGGATTTCGGGGATGAGAAACAGCGCGAGAACGCCCAAAACGATATACACGAGTTGTCTCGCCGTTAGCTTGAGTCCCTTCATCAGGCGGAACCGGCGCGGTCCGTCCGCGTCGGCCTCGTCAGTGCTCATTCGATCTCACCCCAGGTTCCGTAGAGACCTTGCGGTCTCAGCAGTAGTACAGCGATCATGATGCCGAACGGCGCGGCCAACTCGGCCGCCGGATACAGCAAGATTGCCCACCGGCTCGCGAGGCCGATAACGATCGCGCCGACGAACGCGCCCTTTATCGATCCGAGGCCGCCGACGACGATAACGACGAAGGAGAGCACGAGCGGGTTGACACCCATCTCGACGTTGGCCGAGATCGGTCCCGCACCGTGGATCGCGCCGGCGAACCCGGCGAAAAACCCGCCCATCGCGAACACGAGCGTGAACACTCGATCGGTGCTGACGCCCATGGCCGTCGCCGCTTCCCGGTTGATCGCGGTCGCACGGACGATACGGCCCGTCTTCGTTCGCTCGAAGAACCAGATGAGGAAGCCGAACACACCGAACCCGACGAAGATGGCGAGGATGTTGTAGCTCGGATAGCTAAACCCGACAAGTTCGGTCGTCGGAATCCGGTTGACCGTGCTGAAAACACCCTGGAGTCGACGCGGTGCACCGCCCCAGATGAACAACAGCGTGTCGACGAGCATCAACAGCAACGCGTAGGTCAAAAGCAGTTGATACACTTCCTTCCGATCGTAGATCGGCCTGATGAAAATCGTCTCGATGATCGCACTCACCGGCAACAGTATCGCCGCCGAAAGGAGGATGGCGACGACGAGCACGACAGCGAACAGTGCGATAGAGGCCGGCCCGGTCGGCGGGCCGATGATCCCGACGAACGCCCCCGCGATACTGAACACGAGGAACGCGCCGAGCGCGTAGAACTCGCCGTGTGCGAGGTTCAGTATTCCGAGAACCCCGAAGATGATCGTCAGCCCGGTCGCGATCATGAACAGAATGAACCCGAAGAACAGCCCGTTGAGCGTCTGTTCGACGAACAGGCCGGGCGAGACGAACAGTGCGGATTCAAGCATACCGGACACCGTCCGGGAGCAATGTTGTTTCGAACCGTAGTCTTTCGCTCATAAATAAAATCAGTTGAGAGCGGTTACCAGCTCTCGATCCAGTCAAGCGTCGTCGTGCCCTGCGGCGGCGACACGTGGCTCGGCGGGATCGCTTCCACGTCCTCTAGCACTGCGACACCCATCCCGTCGTCCCAGGCCATACGGCCGAAGTGGGCCGTCGAGTAGCCCTGGTGGTCCGGGCCGATGGTGTGGTAGCCGGCCGGCGTGTAGAAGCCGTGGTTCTCCAGGGTCGCGGCGATCTGTTCCTGCGTCGGCCAGCCGCCGACGAGTTGGACCGCCTTCTCGACGGCGGTCGCCCACGCGGTGACGGGCGCGTAGCCGCTCATGAAGTGTGCGGTCGGGACCACGTCGTGTTCGGCCCGTGCCTCGTCGAACAGTTCCTGACCCGGCGGCCACTGATCCATCCGGGGTGAGTCCCAGTAGTAGTTCCGGGAGCCGCCCCAGAGGTTCCCCTCGATGTCGCTCTCGGTGAGGTCGTTGACCGAGCCGTACCAGACGGTGCCGACGCTGACGCCGACGTCGTCGAACAGACCCTGCGATTGGCCCTGATCGAGAAGCAGGGTCGCGTCCCCGCCCCAGCAACTGGTGAACAGCACGTCCGGCTCCTCGTTCGAGACTGCCGTCACGTGTGAGGACATGTCGTCGGCCCCGAGGTCGGGGTAGCCCTCGTAGACTTCCTCGGCCCCGGTCAGGCTCTCGATCGCCGCGTTGAACACTTCGCGTTCGTCGTACCCGAAGGTGTAGTTCGGGTTGATGTTGGCGAACGTGTCGATGTTGTCCGCACCGAGGTCCCTGACGGCGGCCCGTGCGGCGGCGACGGCCTCCATCACGTCGTGGTTCTGCGTTCGGAAGGAGTACTGGGGATCCGGGAAGCTTTCCTCGTACAGATCCGTCACCGTCCCGTCCGTCGCGATGTTGATTACGCCTTGCTCCTCAACGACGGGCACCATCTCCTCGTGACTCCCGCTGGAGATCGGTCCGAACGTGACGTCTTTGCCCTCGTCGACGAACCGAGTGTAGTTCTCGATCGCCCCGCCGGCCTCCTCGACGACGTCGAGTTCGATTTCCCGACCGGCGATCCCGCCGACCTCGTTGATCCGACGAACGGCCGTCCGGCAGCCGTACTCGGCCTGCAGCCCCAGAACGGCCGGTGCGCCCTCCCGGAACGTCTGGAGTCCGGCTTCGATCGGTTCGTCCGGTATGTCGTCGGTCTGTGGCTGGCCGCCGTTCCCGTCCTCTTCGCCGAGGAGTGCGGAACAGCCGGCCAACGCGGCGGCGAGTGCGCTCCCGCCGGTCGCTTTGACCATATCGCGTCGGTTGAGTTGGACATCCATTGTCATAGTTTATCCTCAAGAATACCTGCGAGGTGAAGGTAAATATAACCGAGGGTGTACATATCAATATACCCGACGGCTGCGACGCCGGTAACCGGCCCCTCCCTTCGTCGTTCGGTCTTTCGACCTCGCTTGTCGAGGGTAGCGCGGGGAGGATGTCAACGACCGCCCGCCAACCCCGCTCGTTCGAGCGCGTCGACGGCCGAACAGTCCTCGTGAACGACCAAGGCGACGGCGTGGGCGATCCGTTCGGGGTCGTCGTGCTGGAAGATCGTCCGTCCCATCGAGACGCCGGCTCCTCCGGCGTCCATCGCGCCGCGGACGTCCTGGAGCGATTCGAGGTCACCGTCCGGCGATCCGCCGGCGATGAGCACCGGGCAGTTCGTCGATTCACAGACGTGCTCGAAGCTCTCCGAGTCGCCGCTGTAGCCGGTCTTGATCAGATCGGCGCCCAACTCCTCGCCCAGCCGGACGGCGCGGCCGAGCGCTTCGGGGTCGCTCCCGTCGATGTCGGGGCCGCGAGCGTACGTCATCGCGAGAACGGGGAGGCCGTACTGGGCGGCCTCGTCGGTTAACCGGCCGAGATCCTCGATCTGCTCCCGTTCGTGCCGCGAGCCGACGTTGATATGAAACGAGACCGCGTCGGCCCCGGCCCGAAGGGCGGCCTCGACGGAGCCGGTGACCCGTTTGTCGTTCTCGTCGGGACCGGCGGCGGTCGACCCGTTCAGGTGGGTGATGTAACCCGCGCCGTTCTTGTTGCCGTGGACGCGGCGGGCGATCCCCTTCTGTGTCAACACCGAGTCGGCACCGCCGCGGGTGATGGCGTCGATGGTCGATTCGATGTTCTTGAGCCCCTTTACCGCCCCGAGCGTGACCCCGTGGTCCATCGGGACGATGACGTAGCGGCCGTCCGTCCCGATCCGTTGCAGGCGTGCGGTGATCCCTGGTGTCATGGTGTCTGTGAGTGTGGGAGGTTCCGTCAAGTTCGTTCCGGTCGCGGACGGCGTTGCCCGCCGTCGAGAGCGCCGGCTTTCAGCTCACGGGCGAGTGACTCGAGTCTCGCCGCGACGACGTCGGCCGGTTCGTCGTTCCCGTGGCCCTCGGCGACGATGTCGACCAAAGCGGAACCGACGATGACGCCGTCCGCGCCGGCGGCGACGACCGACTCGGCGTGTTCGCCCGTCGAGATGCCGAATCCGACCGCCTTGGGAACGTCGTACCCGTCGAGTCGGCCGAGCGTCGCTTCCGTGTGATCCGAAAGCGAGTCGCGCGCGCCGGTGACGCCGAGCCGGGCCTGCACGTACACGTACCCCGAAACCTGGCTCATGATCCGTTCGAGCCGATCGCCCGCCGTCGTCGGCGCGACGATGAATATCAGATCGAGCCCGTGCTCGTCGCAGACGTCCCGGAGCAGGTCGGCCTCCTCTGCCGGCAGATCCGGGACGACGAACCCCTCGATGCCGACCTCGGCGGCCCGCTCGACGAACGATCGGACCGGCTCCGTGCCGTACTGGTAGATGAGGTTGTAGTACGTCATACAGACGAGCGGGACATCGACGTCGAGCGCCCCGACGAACTCGAAGAAGCGTTCGGGCGTCATCCCGCCTTCGAGCGACCGGACGATCGCCTGCTGGATCGTCGGCCCCTCGGCGATCGGCTCCGAAAAGGGAAGGCCCAATTCGATCACATCCGCACCGCCGCTGGCGAGCGCCTCGACGTACTCGATTGAGGAGTCGAAGTCCGGATCGCCGGCGGCGAGATACGGCACGAACGCCGGTTCGTCGAAGGCGGCCTCAAGCGTCATTCGTCGAAGACCTCCATCTCGGGTGCGTTCTTCAGGTCCCGCTTTTCGGTCTCTTCGATCGCCGCTTCGAGGTCCTTGTCCCCGCGCCCGGAGACGTTGACGACGACCGGTTCCTCGAACTCGACTGAGCCGTCGCCCTCGGGTCCGGCGACGCGCTCGAGGAAGCCGAACGCGTGTGCCGTCTCCAGGGCAGGGATGATTCCCTCGTCCTGTGAGAGCCGATGGAACGCCTCCAGTGCCGCGTCGTCGTCGACGTTGACCGGAATGACTCGACCCTCGTCGACGAGGTGTGAAAGCTGGGGGCCAACGCCGGAGTAGTCCAGACCCGAGGAGACGCTGTGTGATTCCATGATCTGCCCGTCGCCGTCCTGAAGGAGCTTGGTCCGTGCGCCGTGGAGGACGCCCTCCTCGCCGGTCGACAGCGACGCCGAGTGCGGCGCGACGCCGGCTTCCTCGTCGACGGTCAGCGACGACCCGCCGGCCTCGACGGCGTACAGTGCGACATCCTCGTCGAGGAGCTCCGCGAACGCCCCCATCGTGTTCGACCCGCCGCCCGCGCAGGCGACGACCGACCCCGGCAATCCGTCGAACTTCGCGGCCGATTGCGCCCGGATCTCCCCGGAGATGACCGAATGGAAATCCCGGACCATCGCCGGAAACGGCGCGGGACCGACGATCGAGCCGATGACGTAGTGGGTCGTTTCGACGGTCGTCGCCCAGTCGCGCATCGTCTCGCTGATGGCCTCCTTGAGCGTCCCGCGGCCGATATCGACGGGGTTGACCGCCGCGCCGTTGAGCCGCATCCGAAACACGTTGGGCCGCTGGCGGTTGATGTCGCGGCGACCCATGTAGATCTCACAGGGCATATCGAGGTGCGCCGCAGCCATCGCCGTCGCGGTGCCGTGTTGGCCGGCGCCCGTCTCGGCGATGATCCGCTCTTTGCCCATGTACTTCGCGAGGAGGACCTGCCCCAGCGCGTTGTTGAGCTTGTGGGCCCCCCCATGAAGCAGATCCTCCCGTTTGAGGTACACCTCGAGTCCGTAGCGCTCCGAAAGCTGTTCGGCACGCTGTAACGGCGTCGGCCGCCCGCCGAAATCCTCGATCCGTTCGCGGAACTCGTCCATGAAGCCGTCCTCGTTCTCGAGGACGTACCGCTGGTATGCATCCGTCAGTTCCTCGATGGCGGGCATCAACGCCTCGGGGACGTACTGGCCGCCGTAATCGCCGAATTTGGTGTCGGGTTGTGACATCGTGTATTACTCCGTAGAGCCGCCGGTGAGTCGCGCCGTGTTTTCGCGGACGTCGCCGTCCATGATCGCCGAGCCGACGAGCACGGCGTCGGCCCCAGCCTCCCGCATCCGTGAAACGTCTTCCCGTGTTCGTACGCCGCTTTCGGCTATCAGGGTGACGCTCTCGCGGGCCGTTGCCGGAACCGAGTCGACGACGCGCTCGAACGTCCCGAGGTCGACCTCGAGTTTCGCCAGATCGCGGTTGTTCACCCCGACGATATCGGCCCCGGCGTCGATTGCGGTCTCGAACTCCGCAGGCGTATGCGTTTCGACGAGCACCTGAAATCCCCGGTCTCGGGCGGCCGCGATCAGCCCCTCCGGATCGTCGACGAACCGGGCGATGAGCAACACGGCGTCAGCCTCGACGACGTCGAGTTGTGCCTCCCGGAGGAGGAAGTCCTTCCGGAGGACGGGCACGTCGACGGCCGATCTGACCGCCTCGAGCGTTGCCGCCGAACCGCCGAAGTGTTCGGGTTCGGTCAACACCGACAGCGCCGCCGCGCCACCCTCGACCATCGCCTCGGCGAGTGCGACCGGATCGTCGGTCCGTTCGTCCGGGGTCGTCGGGCTGGTCGGCTTTATTTCGGCGATGACCGGGTCGTGGCCCGCCGCTGCCGCGGCCGAAAGCGCCGCCGGCAGCGATCGGGGCGTCACCGACACCGGCTCGTCGCCGCCCGTTCGGCCCTCGGCGGCATCGAGGATCGACCGGACCGCCGGCGCGAGCCCTTCACTGGTGTTCATTACTGTACATTAACGTATTCATATGTACAAAAGAGTTGCGCATCACTCGCCGGGAAACCGGGTATCGGGAGCGACGAAGCCACGGTTAGCGACGCGAAAAACCGGGGTTGTGGAAAGCGGGAGTTACAGGTCGGGCGCTTCGCCGCCGAAGGACTCGATCAACTCGGGGACGACCTCGAAGAGATCGTCGACGATCCCGTAGTCGGCGATGTCGTAGATCGGCGCGTTCGGGTCCGTGTTGATCGCGATGATCGTGTCCGCGCCTTTCATTCCGGCGACGTGTTGGACAGCGCCGGAGATGCCGATCGCGATGTAGACGTCCGGCGTGACGACTTTGCCGGACTGACCCACCTGGCGGTTCTGCGGCAGCCAGCCGTTGTCGACGATCGGCCGCGAGGACGACAGCGTCGCGCCGAGTGCGTCGGCGAGTTCCTCGATGAGCGGGACGTTCTCCTCCTCTTCGATCCCCCGTCCGATCGACACCAGAACGTCCGCCTCCGTGATGTCGACATCGCCGCCGCCGACCTCCTCGAAGCCGTTGACGGTGGTCCCGAGCGCCGCCTCGTCGATGTCCGCGTCGAACGTCTCGATCGCGGCGTCGCCCGAACTTTCGGCCGCCGGCCACTCGGCCGGTCGGATCGTCAACGCGTACTGCTCGGAACCGATGTCGTACGTCGTTTCGACCTTGCCGCCGTACTGTTCGCGGGTGACCTCGACGGGGTCGCCGCCTTCGAGATCGATGACGTCGGTCACGAGCGGGAGATCGAGCGATCCGGCGACCGCCGGCACGTAGTCCAGCCCGTTGACGGAGTTCGGAGCCACGAGCGCGGTCGGGTCGAGTTCGGCGTGAAGTTGCTCGATCGCCTGCGTGTAGACGCCGTGGTTGAACTCCTCGCCCTCGGCCACGGTATGGATCGTGTCGACGCCGTCGCGGTTGAGTTTCCCCGCGAACGCCTCGACGTCGCCGCCGATGACGGCGAGATGGAGGTCGGTCCCGAGTTCGTCGGCGAGGTCGCGACCGGCAGTGATCAACTCGAAGGAGACGTCCCGGAGTTCGCCACGGCGGTGCTCGGTGACGGCGAGGACCGTCATCCCTCGACCACCCCCTTCTCGCGGAGGAACGCCGCCAGTTCGCCGGCCGCCTCCTCGGCGCTGCCCTCCCAGACGACGGCGTCGCTCTCGGATTCGGGTTCGTACATCGACGTGCGCTCGACGGCCGACTCGATGACACCCTCGTCGAGGCCGATGTCATCGAGGGACTTCACGTCGAGGGGCTTGCGCTGGGCCTGCCGGATACCCCGGAGGCTGGCGTAGCGAGGTTCGTTGATCCCCGTCTGGATCGTCAACACCGCCGGCAGGTCGACGTCGGTGAGTTCCTCGATCCCGCCCTCGAGTTCCCGGTGGACGGCTGCCGTCCCGGCGTCGAGGTCGAGTTCGTTGACGACGGCGGCCCACTCGAAGCCGAGGCGTTCGGCAAGGGCAACACCCGTGGCTCCGTTGGAGTCGTCACCGGCCTGCACGCCCGAGAGGACCAGATCGGGCTCTTCCTCCTCGGCGACGGCGGCGATGAGGTCGGCTTTGGCGCTCACGTCGAGGAACTGGGCGTCCTCGAGAGCGTCGTCCCAGACCCGAACGGCGCGGTCGGCCCCCTTCGCGAGCGCCATCCGAACGGTCTCCTCGGCGCGTTCGGGGCCGATGGTGACCGTGACGACTTCCACATCGTCGGTCGCTTCGCTTATTTGCACCGCCTCCTCGACGGCGTAGTCGTCCCACTCGTTGAGATCGTATTCGAGGGAGCCCTCGGCGATGTCGAGTCCGGAGATATCGAACTCGTCGTCGACCTCGGCAACCTCTTTGACAGTGACGAGTATTTTCATAATGGCCAGTCATCAAATATGACGACTGTCCGGAGTTAAACGTTTCCGAATCGTACGCTGTTTGTCACAGCCATGGATTTGATTAACGGTGTTCACCGGTGTCGCGAGGTCGGATCAGCATCTTTCGAGGCGGAGTCCCCGGCCTCAAGTCGTGCGGGACCTCCGGTCCCACGCTACCCTCCACGAGCGAGGTCGCAAGACCGAGCGAAGTAGGGAGGGGTCGGTTACCTGTCGTCGTCCAGTTCGCCGATTCCCTCCCCGGGAAGGCTGATCAGGTTCTCGCGACCGATCCGGAGTTTATCGACCCGGTCGGCGTCGTCCATCGACGAGAGGAGCTGTGAGACCTTCGCGTTCGACCATCCGGTCTCCTTGACGATAGTCGCCTGTTTCATCCGCCCGCCGTTCCGTTCGAGGAGGTACTCGACGCGTTCCTCGTCCGAGAGCAGTTCGAGGTCCGGAGGACCGGATTCGCCGTCGGTGTCGTCAGCGGCACCCCCGTCCGAGTCGTCGACCCCGGCGGCGGCCGAGGCCGGCGGCTCCTCGGACGGATCGTCGTCCGAGTTCGGCGATACCGACGGCTCCTCACGAGGTGTATCCGAGTCCTCGTCGGTTGGGCGCCGTGCCAAGAGCAGATACAGTCCGAGGAGCAGCGCCGCGCCGCTCAGCGCCAACGCGCCAAGCATGAGCGTATTGGAGAGATCACCGGTCGCCGACCCCGGCGAGGAGGGATCGTACACGATGGTAAAGTAGCCGGGCTCGAACGTGGCCGGGCCGTCCCACTGGAGGTCGCCATCGTCGGCCCCGATCGGTGAGGTCGAGGGAGCGCCGTACCCCGGTGGCCCCCGTATCGTCAGGGACTGCTCCGCACTCAACCCGGGAAGCCACGTCCCGTCGGTCGTGTTGAACGCGTCGTCGACGTACAGCGTGTCGTTGTCGTCGATCCGTGCGAACGATTCCCAGGTGAACGCGATCCGCAGGACGCCGTACTCCGCTGCGGCATCGCCGCCCTCGGTTCCCCTTCGTATCTCGCTGTCCCGGCGGACGGAGTCGATCGCCATCTCCCGGCCGCTGGCCGCGGCGGCTTCGGCGGCGGCGCGCTCGAACGCGTCCGTTCCGAGATCGAGGTCGGCATCACCCGCCTCGAACCGAGCCGCGAACGCCTCGAACTCCTCGCGCTCCTCGTCGGTCTCGATCGGTACGAGGAACGTAACCTCCCAATCCGCGTCACCGTCGGGCTGGAGCTGCGCTTCCAGGTGGGTTCCGTCAGTTTGCGGTTGCCCGGCGACGGGGGCCGCCCCGAGAATCGGAGCGCAGACGAGGAGGAGGGCACACAGCAGGATGGGGACCCGATACTGCATGGCTAAACGATCGACACGGATATGGGAAAACGCTTTCTATACCGATATAAAACGTCTCCGCCATTTATAAACGGTTTCGGTGGCTCTCGACCGTTTTCCTCTCCCGGCCCATGACGGGCGGATTTTTATTTCTCGGGGTCGAGACATCGAGACATGGACGGTACCCGCGCCCTCGTCGTTGCCCTCCTCCTCTGTGTCGCCCCGATCGGTGGCGTCGTCGTCGCCGACGCCCTCGACGAGGGGGCCGGACCCCAAGGGGAGACCGAGACGACCGGCGGATCGATGACGGTGTTCACCGCGGAGAACACCTCCGAGTATCTTGCCCCCGCCGCGGGCGAGATCGACCGGACGGACGGCCGAACCGCCACCCTCGACGTCGGTGCGGCCATCGAGTCGGACGCCGGAGCCCTCGAGAGCGCCTACCTCGCCGATCGGCTCGAACAGCGCTATGAGGACGCCGACACGGATGCCGAACGCGAGGCCGTCGTCGGGGACGCGTCCGGGGAGCTCACCGAATACATCACAGGACTGGTGACGGCGGAACGGACCGCGATCAGCCGGTACAATCGGGGAGCGATCGGGACTCACGAGTTGCTCCGAACGCTCGCGACGGTGAGCCGGTCCGCCGAAGTAACCGTCGAAACGCTCGAGTGGCTGGAAGCGACCGCGGACGACCTGGGTATGGACGCCGAGGCCCGACGCGCGGCGACCGATCAGGTCCGGCTCGTCCCGATGACCGGCCCCGTCAGGGCGGAACTGTCGGACGCCGCCGCCGGTACCGGCGACCGCAGAGTCCACGTCGAAACGGCGGGCGACGGCATCGTTCTCGCGGCCCTCGATCGGCGGGACGACACGTACGTTCGGGAGGCACACGACCCGAGTGCCAAGACGGAGTCGATCGGCGACCAGTACGGCGGAAACCCTTCGCCTGCCCTCGATCGGTTCACCGAACTGTACCCCTGGGCGATCGACAGCTTCGACGCGATCGACGCGACCGGCCCCGAACAGGTCCGGCTGTATCGGTTCAGCGCGACACACGCCCACGGATCGCTCGAAACGTATCTCGACAGCGGTTCGACGAACATACTCCACGAGCGACAGCGGATCGATCCGGAGGCCGCCCCCTCTACCGTCCTCGAACGGACCGAGGACGAACTCGAACTTCGGGTACACACGACCCGCGCCGGCGGCCCCCTCGGCGTCTCCGTCGTCGACGCGACGAGCGGGAACCCGGTCGACGCCGCGATCGAACTGAACGGCGACCGGATCGGCTCGGCGGGCGACGATCGGCTCTGGACGGTCGCACCGCGCGGGACGACGAACGTGACGGCGACTCGCGGGGATACGACGGTGACCATCGAGACCACGCTCGGGTGAGTACGGCGGGCAGTTATTTAAATAGTGAAAGGTGGCCATACCGCCCATGACCCGCGGGATCTCACCGGTCGTCGGTGTCGTCAGTCTGCTCGCGATCACAGTCGTCCTCGCGTCAGTCGTGGCCGTGGCTGTCCCCGTCGGATCGACGCCGGAGCCGGCCGTCGCGACGTTCGATGCGGCGGCCGACACGAGCGGCGAACTGTCCGTGACCCACGACGGTGGCGACGCGATCGACCCCGAATCGGTCGACGTGCGCGTCGAAATCGGCGGCGAGCCACTCTCCGAACAGCCGCCGGTCCCGTTCTTTTCGGCCTCGGGGTTCGAAAGCGCCCCGACGGGGGCGTTCAACAGCGCGACGACGGAGCCGTGGCGGGCCGGCGAGACCGCATCGGTCACCATCGCGGGAACGAACGAGCCGACGATCGACCCGGGAGACACCGTCCGGATCCGGATCTACGTAAACGGGTACAGCGTTGCGACGGTCGAGGCGACGGTCTAGTTCGGGTCCGCGGTGGCTCCGCGGTCGGGAACCCGCGCGATCGTGGTGATCGCCCGCGGCGTCCCCGGAGCACGCTGTTGGATCCGATGCTCGAACGTCTCGAAACCCGCCTCGGCGAACATCCGATCGGCTTCGTCCTCGTCGTAGAACAGCATGATCGCGTCGGCGAGTTTCGCGAACGGCGTCGATCTCGGGTAGTCCGGACCCACGACCAACACGGGAGCGCCCGGTTTGGTCACCCGGCGGGCCTCCCGGAGCGCGGCGACGGGGTCCGGCCAGTACTCGATCGATCCCGACGACCAGTAGGCGTCGAAGCTGTCGGCGGCGAAGGGGAGCCGTTCGGCGTCGCCGCGGTGGAACTTCACACGGCCGCGCTTGCCGAACTTCTCGAAGGCCTTCTCGAGTTGGTGGGCCGACTGGTCGAGCCCCCAGACGTCGTCGGTGTGTTTCAACAACCCCTCGGTCGCAAACCCGGTCCCACAACCCACGTCGAGGACGCGGTCGCCCGCCTCGACGCCGAACCACTTTAGCGCCTCGTCACGCATTTCCTCATTCCAGATGAACGGGTTTATCGTGTCGTACACCTGCGAGAGATATTTATAAAAGAGCCGTGCGCGGGCCTTGTCTTCGAGCACTCCCATTGGCCGACGTTGGGCCGCTTCGTCCATAACCCCCCTGATTTCCGACCCGCCTGCCGCAAGCGCCCCGTGGCGCCGTCGAATCGTCAACACTCATTACGGGCGCGGTCCACAGACGAAGCATGGCTTTCGAGGAGATGGACGTCGACACGATCTGGATGGACGGCGAGTTCGTCGACTGGGACGACGCACAGACCCACGTGTTGACCCACTCACTACACTACGGAACCGGGGTGTTCGAGGGGGCTCGGTGTTACGATACCGTCGACGGCCCGGCGCTGTTTCGCTGGGAGGAACACCTCGATCGACTCTTCGATTCCGCGAAGGTGCTCGATCACGAGATCGGCCACACCCGCGAGGAGTTGACGGAGGCGACGCTGTCGCTCATCCGCGAACAGGAGCTTGAATCGTGTTACATCCGACCGCTCGTCTACTACGGCTACAACTCCCTTGGCGTCTCGCCGAAGGACTGCCCCTCGAAGACGATCGTCGCCTGTTGGCCGTGGGGAACGTATCTGGGGGAGAACGCGATCGAGAACGGCGTCGACGTCATGGTCTCCTCGTGGCGCAAGCACGCCTCCAGCATGATCCCGACCAACGTCAAGGCGACCGGGCCGTATCTCAACTCCATGCTGGCCGGCGAGGAGGCCCGCCGGAACGGCTACGTCGAGGCGATCGTCCTCAACAAAGAGGGCAACGTCGCCGAGGGCCCCGGCGAGAACATCTTCATGATCAACGACGGCGAGATATTCACGACCGGCGTCTCCGAGTCGATCCTCGACGGGATCACCCGCGATACGGTCATCGAACTCGCACGGGACTTAGGCTACACCGTCCACGACGAGGCCTCGATCGGCCGCGGCCAACTCTACACCGCCGACGAGCTCTTTTTCACCGGCACCGCGGCGGAGGTCACGCCGATCAAAAGCGTCGACGACACCGAGATCGGCACCGGGACCCGAGGGCCGATCACCGAGGAGATCCAACAGCAGTTCTTCGACCTCGTCGAGGGACGGCTCGGCGGATACAACGAGTGGTTCCGCGGCGTCTGAGACCGGGGGCGTCGAAACCCCGGCCGGTGAGCGCCGGAGCGGATCGACCGCAACCGAACGGGACGCAACGGCGGCCCGAACGGGTCAGGTTTCGAGCGAGAAATCCTCGATCGATCGGCCTTTGCGGGCGATTCCCTCGCTGACCAGTAGCTTTTCGTGACGGTCGAGTTTCGACCACTCGAGGGCCTCCGGCGGGGACTTCTCGAACGTCCGGAACTGCTCGAAAACCGCCTCGTTAACGAACCGTTCGAAAGAGTCACAGACGGGACACGTCACGGAGAGATGCGAGGTGTCAAACGCCCGCGAAAGGGTGTACTCGAGACAACTGAGACATCGGTACGTGCGATTCATGCTTGGGTTGTGGATACGGAGCCGGTTATCGTTCGCGTGTCGGTACTCGATCGGAGCGGAAGGCGGTGGGAAGCCTCGGGCCGGAATCGATCCGGCGGTCAGTAGAAGGCGATCGGCGTTCCGGGGGAGTCGTCGTTCTGTATCTTCTCAAGCGCGGACGCGAAGTCCCCGCGGGTGACCTCGGTTCGTCCCTCGCGGATGGCGAACATGCCCGCCTCCGTCGCGAGGCTCTCGAGTTCGGCCCCGGAAAAGCCCTCCGTGTCCTCGGCGATCCGCTCGAGGTCGATCCCCGGGGCGAGCGTCATCCCTTGGCTGTGGATCGAGAGGATCTGCGTGCGGCCGTCGACGTCGGGTTCGGGCACCTCGATGAGTCGGTCGAAGCGGCCGGGCCGAAGGATGGCGCGATCGAGCATGTCGAAGCGGTTCGTCGCCGCGATGATCGAGATGTCGCCGCGGCGATCGAAACCGTCCATCTCGGAGAGCAGTTGCATCATCGTCCGCTGGACCTCGGCGTCGCCCGACGTTTTCGACTCCGTCCGCTTGGCGGCGATCGCGTCGATCTCGTCGATGAAGATGATGGCGGGTTCGCGCTCGGCCGCGAGTTCGAAGAGATCGCGGACGAGGCGTGCCCCCTCGCCGATGAACTTCTGGACGAGTTCCGAGCCGGCCATCTTGATGAACGTGGCGTCGGTTTGATTGGCGACGGCCTTCGCGAGCATCGTCTTGCCGGTCCCCGGCGGGCCATGCAGGAGAACACCGGTCGGCGGATCGATGCCGACTTTCTCGAACTGTTCGGGGTTCACGAGCGGGTCCTCGACGGCCTCTCGAACCTCCTGGATCTGGCTTTCGAGCCCGCCGATGTCGGCGTAGGTGACCTCGGGGCGTTCGGCGATTTCCATCGCCTGTGCGCGCGAATCGGTTTCCGAGTCGAGGACGGTCTGGATCGCGAAGGAGTCGTTTATTGCGACCCGGTCGCCGGCTTCGAGACGGTCGTACAGCCGGGGGGAGACGTCGGTCAGGACCTCCTGGTTGTTGCCGTGCTGTTTGAGAAGAACCTGATCGTCCGTCAGCTCCTCGACGGTCGCGAGATACAGCGAGGACGTTTTCAGCGCCTCGTTTTCCTTCTGGAGATCCGAGACCTCCTCGCGGAGATCGGACTGACGGTCCCGTGCGATCTCGAGTTGGTTCGAAAGTTCGTCGTGAACCTGTGAAACGTCGACGTAGTGCTCCCTGAGTGCGGCCAACCGCTCGTCGGCCGACATGTCCGGATCGAGGTTGAGTGTCGGCCGGTCCGGGAGCGAGGGGCTATGCGACATTATCGATGGTAGTGGCCCGAGATTAAAAGTCCCTTTGGGTGGGGGAGATGTTTGCGTTATACGTTACCAAACGGGTCCGACCTCGCGGGTTATATCAGCGACCCGAACTCCTCGAGCATCGCGTCGTAACGCTCGATGGCCGCCTCGACCGGCTCCGGTGAGGACATATCGATCCCGGCGGTTTCGAGCAGTTCGAGGGGGTACCCGCGAGATCCGGATCGGAGGAACTCCCGGTAGTCCGCGGCCGCCCCCTCGCCCTCGGTCGTGATGCGATCGACGATGGCGTTCGCCGCGCTGATTCCCGTCGCGTACTGGTACACGTAGTAAGCCCGATAGAAGTGCGGGATGCGCATCCATTCGCGGGCGATTCGGTCGTCGACGGCGGCCGGTTCGTAGTAATCGTTCTTCAGCCCCCGGTAGAGCGAATCCAGTCGGTCCGGCGTCAGCGCCTCGCCCTCGCGTTCGAGTTCGTGGGCGCGATGCTCGAAGTCGGCAAACATCGTCTGTCGGAACAGCGTCGCCCGGAACCGTTCGAGATACTCGTCGAGGACGTGTCGGCGGAACCGGTCGTCCTCGACGGTATCGAGCAGGTGCCGGGTCAAAAGCGCCTCGTTGACCGTCGAGGCGACCTCGGCGACGAAGATCTCGTACCCGGAGTAGACGTAGGGCTGTTCGTCGCTCGTCAGTTCGGAGTGCATCGAGTGGCCCAACTCGTGGGCCAGGGTGTACATCGAGGCGATGTCGTCCTGATAGTTCATCAGGATGTACGGCTGGCTGTCGTACGTGCCGCCGCTGTAGGCTCCCGACTGTTTGTTCTCCGTCTCGTAGACGTCGACCCACCGCGAGTTCAGCCCCTCCGCCATCCGATCGCGGTAGGCGTCGCCGAGCGGTGCGACGGCGTCGATCACGTGCTGTTTCGCCCGATCGTACCCGAGTTCCGGGCTCTCACCGTCGGCAAGCGGGGCATAGAGATCCCACATCCGAAGTTCGTCGACGCCGAGCGCGTCGCGTTTCAGTTCGGCATGGCGGTGTAACACGTCGAGATTCCCGCCGACAGTGTCGACGAGCGTCTCGTACACGTCGACGGGGACGTTTGGACCGTCGAGTGCGGCCTCGCGCGCCGACTCGTAGTGTCGGGCGGCCGCCAGTTTCTCGTCGGATTTGACGCTGTTTTTGTACGCGGTCCCGATGCTGTTTCTGTACGTCTCCCACTCGTCGTAGAAGGCCTCGTACACCCGACGGCGAAACGCCCTGTCGGTGTGTTTCTGGAACTTCGTGAACTTCGATAGCGTGATGCGGCGCTCGCCGCCGTCGGGGCCTTCAACTGCGGGGAATTCCATGTCGGCGTTTGTCAGCATGTTGTACACGTCGCCGGCCGCGCCGGTCACCTCGCTCAGCTCGGCGAGCAACGACTCGATCTCCGCCGAGCGGGTGTGGGGCTTCATCCGCAACGTGTCATCGAAGTAATGATCGTACGTTTCGAGCGCCGGTTCCTCGTCGGCGAAGGCGGCGAGTGTCCCCCGATCGACCGCTTGCAGTTCCGGTTCGATGAAACTCGCGGCGCTGGATGCGTCGGCGGCGAGCGACTGCGATCGGGCCGTAAGCGCCTGATACTGCTGGTTCGTCGTGTCCTCGTCGCGGCGCATCCTGGCGTAGGCGGCGACGTTCGAAACCTCGCGCATGATCGTCTCCCGGAGCTCCAGAACCGCCGCCAGTGTCTCGGCGCTCTCCGTGACGCGGCCCTCGTAAGCCGCTAGGTCGTCAATCCGGGCGGCGACGGTCTCGTAGGCCGCCTCCCACTCGTCGTCGTCGGCGAACAGATCCGTCAGGTCCCACGTGTACTCCTCGGCGACCTCGCCCCGGTCGGGTACCGTACTCATGGACGCCGGTACGGGCGACGCCGCCCTAAACCCGTCGTCACCGATCGGAGCTCGGGTCCGCGCCTCGTTGCGGCCACTCAGCAGGATCCGGCGTCAACGCGCCAGCCGTTTTGGCGGTCGCGAGCCTGTGTCGCCGCCGGGCCTCGAAGATCTCCCGGGCATCGGCGAGCGCCCGACCGTCGCGTTCAAATTCGGTGTCCGGATAACGGACGTCCAAGAGAACGAGCGGTTCGGGGGCGGCAGGGGCGATTCCCTCGGGCCCCGAAAGCGGTTCAGTCGCCAGCGCGTGCGAGACGAACTCCGGGTTGCGGCCGCCACGCGCGACAGCCTCGACGACGGAGACCAGCCGGCGGACGAGTTGACGTGCGAAACCGCCGGCGCGACAATCGATCGCGAGGAACTCGCCCGCCCGGTCGAGAGACACCGAGACGGCCCGCTCGGTCCCGTCGGTGTCGGACGTGAAGTTGTGGAAATCGTTCTCGCCGGAGAGTCGTCTGCCGGCCTCGCGTGCCCGACGGTCGTCGACCGTCCTCTCGGGAGCGTACAGAAAGTACCGGTATCGGCGTTCGGTCGCGTCGTGGGTCGCGTGGAACCGCTCGGAGGTGTCGGCGCTCGCCCACGCCCGGATCGAAGCCGGCAGTTCGCTGTTGAACGCGCGGGGCGAAAGCCACTCGGGCGCGTCGAAAGCGACGGTCTGGGCCCGAGCGGAGACGCCGGCGTCGGTTCTGCCCGCGGCGGAGTACCCCGCGGGCGATCCGTCGCGGAACTCGACGCCGAGTGCCCGAAGCCCCTCGAAGATCGAATCTTCGATCGTATCGCCGTGTGGCTGTCGCTGGAACCCCCGGTATTTCGTCCCGTCGTATGCCACACGGAGCGCGCGCATGTCGGAGCCGATACTCGCGGGGCGAGTATAAAGGATCACACTATCGGGGCCGGTCCCGGGCGGGACGGCGGGCGTCGTCCCCCGTCCGACGATCAGGGATCGTCGGCGGTTTCATTGCCGGCGCCGTCGCTCCGGACGACGAGCAAAAGGACGCCGAGAAAAAGGGCCGTAATGAGGACCGGGCCGAGCGGGCCACCCCCCTCAAGCAGCAGGATCGTCACGTAGGGAAGCCCGACCGCGAGCCCGAGGGCGATGACGAGTGCCGTTTTCATCTCCATACGGACGCCTGTTCACCCGCTCGCATACGTCTTTCCCGGTTCGGAGCGACCGCCGTCCCCGCCGATCGGCCGTGCACCGGGGAACTCAACAACCCTTAATAGGCTGACTTCCCAACCTCATCACGATACAGACCGCATGAGTGATCCATGGATCGCCGTCGGCGCGCTGGCGCTTGTGGGGCTTGCCATACCCCTCTCGATGATCGTCGTCTCGAGCCTGCTTCGCCCCAGCGTGCCCGAACAAGGAAAACGCGCTATCTACGAGTCCGGCGAGGTTCCGACGGGAGATACGCGCATCCGTTTCAACATCCAATACTACATGGTGGCGCTGCTGTTCGTCGTCTTCGATATCGAGACGGTGCTCATCTTCCCGTGGGCGCTGATCTACAGCGACGCAGTCGCCGAGTTCGGCCTCCGGCCGGTGTTGGGGCCGATGCTCGTCTTCCTTGCGATCCTCACCATCGGCCTCGGGTGGGCGTGGCGTAACGGAGCCGTTCGCTGGATCAAGAGCGAACGTGCGGAGATCAAGACCCAATTATGAGCAGCGAAAGCGAGAAACTCCACGACACAGTCTCGACGCAGGATGCCCGGATGGGCGACGGCGTCGACAGCCGGTTCAACTCGAAGCTCCGGGAGGCGTTCGGATCGACTCCCTTCATCCTCACCAAGTTCGATCAGTTCATGAACTGGGTGCGGGGGAACTCGATGTTCATGCTGCAGTTCGGAATCGCCTGCTGCAGCATCGAGATGATACACAGTTACGCGATCAAACACGACCTGGATCGCTTCGGCGCCGGCGTCCCACGGGCGTCGCCGCGGCAGGCGGACGTGATCATCGTCCCCGGGACGATCGTCTCGAAGTTCGCGCCCCGAATGAAGCGCGTGTACGACCAGATGCCGGAACCGAAGTTCGTCGTCGGGATGGGGTCGTGTACCATCTCCGGGGGCCCGTTCCAGGAGGGGTACAACGTGATCAAGGGCGCCGAGGAAGTCATTCCCGTCGACATCCACGTCCCCGGCTGTCCGCCCCGCCCGGAGGCGCTCATCTACGGGATCGCCAAGCTCCAAGAACGGATCCAAAACGGCGAGACATCGCCGGTGACGGTCAAACCGTACGAACTCGAGGAGTTCGGGGACCTCGAACGCGACGAGTTGGTGCAACATCTCGCCGACGAGATCGACGAGGAGGACCTCGTCATGCGGTACAACTGGGCTGATTCGCCATGAGCCTGGAGGAACCCCGTCGGCCGGACGTCGGCGAAACGGACGATGGGACCGTCGATTACGACGAACTCGAAGCGCTGTTGGGCGAGGCCGCGCTCGACCGCGAGGAGCACGTCAACGCGCCCGCCTTCGTCGTCCGGCCGGACGAGGTCCAGGAGGCGTTGTCGGCGCTTCGCGAGGAGGCCGGCTTCGATTACCTCTCGAACGTCACAGCTCAGGAGTACGACGACCGCTACGAGTCGATCTATCACCTCAAAAAGTACGACGACCCGACACAGGAGGTCGGCGTCGTCGTCCCGGCACCGAAATCCGACCCCGTCAGCCGGACCGCAGAACCCGTGTACCGAACCGCTGACTGGCACGAGCGGGAGGCCTACGACCTCGTCGGGATCGAATACGAGGGCCACCCCGACATGCGCCGGATCCTTTTGCCCGAAACCTGGCAGGGCCACCCGCTTGGGAGCGATTACAACCCGGAGAAGCCGCAAGTCGTCCCGTTCCGCGAGCACGCGAACCCCCTGCAACCGGACACGCGCGGCGAGGGTGCCGAATCCGACACGATGTTTCTCAACATCGGGCCCCACCACCCGGCGACCCACGGCGTCCTCCACGTGAAGGCCGTTCTCGACGGCGAGCAGATCGCCGACGTCGAGCCCGACATCGGCTACCTCCACCGCTGTGAGGAGCAGATGTGCCAGCAGTCGACGTATCGCCACCAGATCATGCCGTACCCCGACCGCTGGGACTACGTCTCGGCGGGCATCCTCAACGAGTGGGCCTACGCCCGTGCCGCGGAGGACATGGCCGACATCGACGTCCCGGAGTACGCACAGGTCATCCGGACGATGTCCGCCGAGCTGTGCCGGATCGCGAGCCACATGCTCGCTTTGGGTACGTTCGCTTTGGACGTCTTCGGCGACTTCACCGCCGTCTTCCAGTACGCCTTCCGGGACCGGGAAGTCGTCCAGAACATCCTCGAGGATCTGACCGGCCAACGGCTCATGTTCAACTACCTCCGCCTCGGCGGGGTCGCGTGGGATCTCCCCGAACCCCGCGAGCAGTTCTTCGAGAAGATCCGGGACTTCCTCGACGGCCTCCCGGAGAAGACGACGGAGTATCACAACCTCATCACCTCGAACGAGATCTTCCAGGTCCGCTGTGTCGACACCGGCGAACTCCCGCCCGAAGTCGCAAAGCAGTACGGCGCGACGGGGCCCGTCGCCCGCGGCTCGGGTGTCGACATCGACCTCCGGCGCGACGATCCCTACGGGTACTACGAGGAGCTCGATTGGGACGTTATCACCGAGGACGGCTGTGACAACTACAGCCGCGTCCTCGTCCGGATGCGCGAGGTCGAGGAATCCGCGAAGATCATCGAGCAGTGCGTCGATCTGCTCGAAAGCTGGCCCGAAGACGACCGGGAGATCCAATCGAACGTCCCGAGGACGCTGAAACCCGACGCCGATACCGAGGTGTACCGCGGTGTCGAGGCTGCGAAGGGCGAACTCGGTATATATATGCGCTCGGACGGCACCGCAAAGCCCGCCCGATTCAAGATCCGCAGCCCGTGTTTCTGTAACCTCCACACGCTCCGGGAGATGACCGAAGGCGAGTACATCCCCGACCTGATCGCCTCGCTCGGCAGCCTCGACATCGTCCTCGGGGAGGTCGATCGGTGATGTCGATCGCCGCCCTGCAGGGCGCGCCGCTTCCCGAACGGATCGTCGAAATACTCCCGTTCGGATCGGGGCCGCTTGGGACGGCGATCGCGGCGCTCATCGGTGCTGTGATCGTGGGCTCGTTGATGATGACGATGACGGCCGTCGCCGGGCCGTGGGCCAAACGAAAGGTGACCGCGGCGTTCACCGACCGGTACGCGGTCAACCGACTCGGTCCCTACGGCCTCTTTATTATCGTCGCCGACGCGGTCCGGCTCCTCTCGAAGGAACTCATCGTTCCAGAGGGCGTCGATCGGCCGGCGTGGGACCTCGCGCCGGTCGTCCTCGCGTTCTCGGCGCTTTTGGGGTTCGCCGTCATCCCGATGGGGAGCGGCATCCACCTCGCGGACCCCGAGGTCGGTCTCGTGTTCGTGTTCGCGATCGCGTCGATCGCCTCGCTGGGGCTCGTGATGGCCGGCTACGCCTCGAACAACAAGTACTCGATGCTCGGCGGGCTTCGAGCGGTCGCACAGAACCTCGCCTACGAGATCCCGCTCATCCTGATCGCCGTCTCCGTCGTGTTGTTCGCCGGATCGCTGCAGATGAGCGAGATCGTCGCCGCGCAGGCTGAACCCCTCGTCACCGTTGCCGGCTTCTCGATCCCGACGTGGTACGCCTTCGTCAATCCCTTCGCGTTCGTGCTGTTCATCATCGCGAACCTGATGGAGGTCGGACGCAACCCATTCGACATCCCCGAAGCGCCGACGGAGATCGTCGCCGGCTACCAGACGGAGTACTCAAGCGTCTACTTCGTGTTGATCTACCTCGGCGAGTTCCTGCATATCTTCCTCGGCGGCGCGATCATCGCGACGCTGTTCCTCGGCGGCCCGGCCGGCCCCGGTCCCGAAAGCATCGGGATCGTGTGGTTCATCGCAAAGATCTGGGCCGTCTACCTGTTCACCCAGTGGGCGCGGTCGGCGCTGCCGCGGCTTCGCATCGACCAGTTGATCGAGGTCGGCTGGAAGGGGATGCTCGTCCTCGCGCTCGCGAACCTCGTACTCACCGCGGTCATAGTTGGAGTGATAGCCTGATGATCGGAATGCTCAAATCGATGGCGACGACGATGAAACACGCCCTGGACGGCGAGAAGTTCACCGTCCAGTATCCCGAGGAAACGCCCGACGTCTCCCCGCGGTTCCGGGGGGTCCACAAGTTCTCACAGGAGCGCTGCATCTGGTGTCGCCAGTGTGAGAACGTCTGTCCGAACGACACGATCCAGATCGTCACGGACGACATGCGCAACGGCGAACAGTACAACCTCCACATCGGCCAGTGTATCTACTGTCGGCTGTGTGAGGAGGTCTGTCCCGTCGACGCGATCCTGTTGACCCAGAACTTCGAGTTCACCGGGGACACGAAGGACGACCTCGCGTACAACAAAGAGCAACTGAAGAACGTCCCGTGGTATAAGGACATCGACCCGTTGGCGTCCCGGGAACCCGACCGGGAGGCGTGGGTCGGCGAAGGCGACGGCGAAGTCGATTATCAGTAACGCCAAAACCGCGAGGCCGACTGCGGCCGTCACCGGACGACGACGACGGGCACCGGAGCGCGGCGGAACACCGCTTCAGCGACGTTGCCGACGAACAGCCGATCGGCGATCGAGCCGCTGTGGCTTCCGACGACGACCGTGTCGAACCCCTCCGAGCGCTTGATGATCGTCCGTGCCGGGTGCCCGGTAGCCACGATCGTATCGAGTTCCCGGCCGTGCTCGTTTGCGATCCCTCTGGCGATCTCGAACACCTCGTCGGCCCGTTCCTCGGCGGCCGCTTGAAAATCGTCTTCGAGCGCGAGGCCGGCTATATCCCCCATCATCGGCGTCGATTCTCCGACGACGTGAAGAACGGTTATTTCAGCGTCTTCGAAGGCCTCGAGCGCGTACTCCAGCGCCCTTTGGGCCATCTTCGAGTCGTTCATGGGAACCATCACACGGTCGATCATACCCGGATATTAGCTCGGACGCGTATATAAACTCGCCACGGAGAGCCGCGCCGACCCCGGTCGCTGTACGGTCGGTGCGTTGCTCCGGTCGATACCGTCGCCCTCCTCATACTGTCGGACGTAACTACGTGAATCGCAGCCTCATCGAAAAAAGCGCTACCGCATAGCTTTGGGAGTGTGGCGGTTCGGATCCTCACGAAATCACGTCCGACAGTGTCAGTTCGGTCGGTACTGTCGCTCATCGATCCGATCGTCGTGAGAGTCGCCATCGTCGGACACCCTTCGAAGCGAGGCTGTCGGTGGGGACGAACGGAAATCTTCAAAAGGCGTGCGGGTGCACGCATAGCCAATGGCTGTAGTACCGTTCGAAGCGCTGGCGTTCCTCCTGTTCGCCCTGCTCACCGTCGGGGCGAGCGTGGGCGTCGTGTTGGCCCGCGACGTGTGGCACTCGGCGCTGCTTTTAAGCGTCGCGCTGCTCTCCGTTGCCGCTCACTACGTGATGCTCCGCGCCGAGTTCATCGCCGTGATACAGATCCTCGTGTACGTCGGTGGCGTGTTGATCCTCATCACGTTCGCGATCATGCTCGTCCGGCGGAATCCGGCTTCGGAGGCGGAGGGTATCCGATGACGACCCGACCGCGGCTTCACGAGGGTGAGAAAGTCATCGGCGTCCTCGCCGTCGCGCTGTTCGGCTTTCTCGCGGCGGTGTTTCTCACTTCCGGCTTCGGCACCGCCGACGCGTTCCCCGAAGGCTCCGTCACCGCTTCGATCGGCTACGCGCTTTTCAACCTCCCGGCCGGCGACATCGACGGGGAGGGCTTTCTCGTCGCGTTCATCACGATCGCGGTCGTCCTCGACGCCGCCCTCGACGGCGCAGTGATGTTGGCCAAACAGGAGGACGACGCCTGATGGTACTGGAAACCGTCCCCGCGGAGTACTATCTACTGTTGTCCGCGGCGGTGTTCTGTATCGGCCTCTTCGGGATCCTCACCCGGCGAAACGCCCTGATGTTCCTGATGAGCGTCGAGTTGATGCTCAACGCGGCAAACGTCAACTTCGTCGTGTTCGCGTTCTACTGGGGGGAGATCACGGGGCAAGCGTTCGCCCTGTTCGTCATCGCGTTAGCGGCCGCGGAGGTCGCGATCGGGATCGGCATCATACTCGTGTTGAACCGCAACTTCGAGGATATCGACGTGACCGACGCATCGACACTGAGGTGGTAAGATGTCGCTGATATACGAACTCACACCGGCGATCGTTCTGCTTCCGCTCGCATCGTTCGCGCTCGCGTTGTTCTTTGGGAGGTGGCTCCCGAAGAAGGGGGCCGTCTCCGGGATCTTCGCGACCGCCGCCACGCTCGGACTCTCCGTCGTCACGCTCGGGTGGCTCCTCGTTACGGGGGAGCCCCACGACCAGACGTGGTACACGCTCGTCGACGCCGACGCGACGTTCGATCTCACCTTCGGCATCCTGATCGATCAGCTCTCGGCCGCGATGTTGGTCATCGTTTCGCTGGTCGCGTTTCTCGTCCACGTGTTCTCGCTCGGCTACATGAACGACGAGGGCGAACCCGGCCTGCCGCGGTACTACGCCGGGCTCGGACTGTTCACCGCTAGCATGCTCGCGTTCGTGATCGCCGACAACCTCCTCATGGCGTTCGTTTTCTTCGAGTTGGTCGGACTCTGTTCGTACCTGCTCATCGGCCATTGGTTCAGGGAGGACGCCCCCCCGTCGGCGGCCAAAAAGGCGTTCCTCGTCACCCGGTTCGGCGATTACTTCTTCCTCGTCGGCGTCGTCGGCGTCCTCGTCACGTTCGGGACCGCGAACTTCGCCGGCAGCGAGGGGTTCCCGGCGCTGGCCGAGGCCGCGATCTCGGCCGGCGAGACGTTCTTCGGTTTCGAGGCGCAAACGTGGTTCTCGATTCTCGGGTTGCTCGTGTTGGGCGGCGTGCTCGGAAAGTCCGCCCAGTTCCCGTTTCACACGTGGCTCCCGGACGCGATGGAGGGTCCGACGCCGGTCTCGGCGCTGATTCACGCCGCGACGATGGTGGCCGCGGGCGTGTACCTGGTCGCCAGGATGTACGGCTTCTACGCGCTGTTGCCGACCGTGCTTGCGATCATCGCGTTCGTCGGCGGCTTCACCGCGCTGTTCGCCGCGACGATGGCCGTCGTCAAAGACGAGATCAAACAGGTGCTCGCGTACTCGACGATCAGCCAGTACGGGTACATGATGCTCGCGCTGGGTGCGGGAAGCTACGTCGCGGCCTTCTTTCATCTCACGACCCATGCGGTGTTCAAGGCCCTGCTGTTCCTCGGTGCCGGGTCGGTCATCATCGCCATGCACCACAACGAGGACATGTGGGATATGGGCGGACTGAAAGACGAGATGCGGACGACGTATCTCACGTTCCTCGCCGGCTCGCTCGCCCTGGCGGGGATTTTCCCGTTCTCGGGCTTTTGGTCGAAAGACGAGGTGCTTTTCGACACGCTGGCCCATGCCTTGGGGGGGAGTACGCTGCTTTTCGGCGCCTACGCGATGGCGCTCGGAGCCGTCTTCCTGACGGGGTTTTACACGATCCGGATGGTCGTTCTCACCTTCCACGGCGAGCCCAGAAGCGACACCGCCGAGGACCCTCATGGGGTCCGGTGGAACGTGAAGCTCCCGCTTGCGGTGTTGGGCGTGTTGGCGGTCGTCGCGGGGGCGATCAACCTCGTTCCGGTCGAGAAGCTCACCGGTCTCCGGGTGTCGTTCCTCTCGGAGTATCTCGGACGCGACCTTGGGCTTTTGACCCACAACGGGCGCTACGGTGAGTTGCTCGAAAACCCCGCCTACGCCGGGTACGAGTCCGGGGTCGTCGGGACCGAAGCGACGACCGTCCTTCTGGGGGCCGGCCTCGGGCTTGGACTGGCGATTCTCGGTGCCGGATCGGCGTACGGGCTGTATCGGGGCGCGACGCCAACGCGACACACGGAGAAGCTCGGCGGTCTCAAAACGGTTCTCATGCACAACTACTATCAGGACGAGTATCAGGTGTGGCTCGCGGAGGGGTTCACGGGTCGACTCTCCTCGACGTCGGACACGTTCGATCAGGGCGTCATCGACGGCGCGGTGAACGCCGTATCGAGCGTGAGTCTCTTTTCGAGCGGTCGCCTGCGGCGGATCCAGACGGGTATCGTGACGAACTACGCGGCGCTTATCGCCCTGAGTCTACTCACGTTGCTCGTCGTCTTTGCCATCCTCGGGGGGTGGTTCTGAATGTTCGTCGAGGCGCTCGTACTGCTGTGTCTCGTCGGTGCCGCCGTCGTCTTCGTCGCCCCGGACCGACACGCGGGCCGGCTCGCGTTCGGGCTCTCGCTCGCACCGCTTCTCGTCTCGCTATACATGTATTTCGCCTTCGACGGGAGCGGAAACGCGCTGCTCGGCGGCGACATCGCCTACGAAACGTTCGCCGAGTGGCTCGAGTTCGGCCCCTACGCCGTCAACTATCACGTCGGGCTCGACGGCATCTCGCTGCCGCTCGTCGTCCTATCGACGGTGCTCACGACGCTTGCGATCCTCTCGGCGTGGACCCCGATCGACGAGCGCCAAAGCGAGTTCTACGGCCTCGTGTTGTTCCTCGAAGGGAGCCTCATCGGCGTGTTCGCCGCCTTGGATTTCATCCTCTGGTTCGTCTTCTGGGAAGCCGTCCTGATTCCGATGTATCTGCTCATCGGCGTCTGGGGCGGGCCACGCCGCAAGTACGCCGCGATCAAGTTCTTCGTGTACACCAACATCGCCTCGCTCGTGATGTTCATCGGCTATTTCGGGCTCGTGTTCGGCCTCGGTGGCGCGGTCTCGTCGACGGGAATGCCCGCAGTCGCCGAGGCGCTTCGGGCGGGACAGCTCGGCCACCTCGGCACGCCGACACTCGGGATCGCCCCCGAGACGCTAGCGATGGCGGCGTTTCTTGCGATGTTCGTCGGGTTCGCGGTGAAGGTCCCGATCGTCCCGTTTCACACGTGGCTGCCGGACGCTCACGTCGAAGCCCCGACGCCGGTCTCAGTCCTCCTTGCCGGCGTGCTCCTGAAGATGGGGACGTACGCCCTGTTGCGGTTCAATTTCACGATGTTGCCCGAACAGGCCGCGACGCTGGCGGCCCCGATCGCCGCGATCGCCGTGATATCGATCATCTACGGGGCGTTGCTCGCCTTGGCCCAACAGGACCTCAAACGGGTCGTCGCATACTCGTCGGTCTCCTCTATGGGCTACGTCATCCTGGGACTCGTCGCCTACACCGTCTACGGCGTCGGCGGCGCGACGTTCCAGATGGTCGCACACGGCCTCATCTCCGGGCTTTTGTTCATGACTGTCGGCGTCTTCTACAACGCGACCCACACCCGGATGATCGGCGACATGTCCGGGCTCGCGGCGAAGATGCCGGTGACCGCCGCCGTGTTCCTCGCCGGCGCGTTCGCCTACATGGGGTTGCCGCTCATGGCCGGATTCATGGCCGAGCTATTCATTTTCCTCGGGGCGTTCGAATCGACCGTGCTGCCCGCCGCGCCGCTGTTTACCGCGGCGGCGATGTTCGGCATCGTGATCGTCGCCGGATACCTGCTGTGGGCGATGCAGCGCTCGCTGTTCGGCCCCTACCGCCTCGAAACCGACTACGAACTCGGGCGGGCCCCGATACACGACATCGTCCCGCTCGTGACGCTCGTTGCGCTCATTATCGCGCTCGGGATCGCCCCGGATCTCTTCTTCGAGATGATCCGGGAGGCGACGCTCGACGTCATCGATTTCGACTTCGGAGGTGATCTGTGATGGTCGACGGATGGCTCCTGCTCGCACCGGTCGGCGCGTTCGTGCTCGCGGCGCTCGTGTTGTTCGTGATCGACGCCGTCAGCCCGGAGGAGACGGCCGGGTGGGTACTCGCCGGCGTCTCCGCGCTCGGCGCGATCGCCGCACTCTCGGCGTCGGGGATTCTGCTCCTGTCGGGGGCCGCCGAGGGCGGCGTCGAACTGTTCGACGGACAGCTCGTCGTCGACGGGATGAGCCTGCTTTTCACCTTCATCTTCGGCAGCGTGACGGCGCTTGTCGCGGTCGCGTCCGTCGACTACATCCGGGAGATGCCGTACAAAGCCGAGTACTACCTCCTCATCCTCCTCGCGGCGACCGGGATGTCGCTCATGGCGTCGGCAAACAGCCTCGCCGTCGTCTTCGTCTCGCTGGAACTCGCGAGCCTTCCCTCATACGCCCTCGTCGCGTATCTGAAGGGGAACCGCGGATCCGTCGAGGGCAGCCTCAAGTACTTCCTGGTCGGGGCGCTCTCGTCGGCCATCCTCGTGTACGGAATCTCGCTGGTGTACGCCTCGACCGGGAGCCTGCTGCTTCCGGACGTCGCGGACTCGATCGGCGAGGCGGCCGACACCTACCCCGGCGTTCTCGGCGTCGGGATCCTCATGATCGTCGGCGGGTTCGCGTTCAAGACGGCGTCGGTCCCGTTTCACTTTTGGGCTCCGGACGCCTACGAGGGCGCTCCCGCTCCGGTCGCGGCGTTTCTCTCCTCCGCTTCGAAGGCGGCCGGATTCGTCGTGGCGTTCCGCGTCCTGCTGGTCGGCTTCCCGATCCAGGAGGTCGCGAGCACGATCGATTGGGTGTTGGCGTTCCAGATCCTCGCGGTGTTGACGATGACTGTCGGCAACTTCGCCGCGGCGACCCAGGAGAACGTCAAACGGATGTTGGCGTACTCCTCGGTCGGGCACGCGGGCTACGCCCTGATCGGATTGGCCGCGCTGACGAACGTCGGCGGAGCGAGCGCCGGATCGACCGTCCTCGGGGCGAGCATGCTCCACCTGCTCGTCTACGGATTCATGAACACCGGCGCGTTCCTCTTCGTCGCGCTGGTCGAACACTGGGAGATCGGGCGGACGTTCGAGGACTACGCCGGCCTTGCCCGCCAGGCGCCGCTTGCCTGCGTCGCGATGACCGTGTTCATGTTCTCGCTGGCGGGGCTCCCGGTCGGCGGCGGGTTCGTCTCGAAGTACTATCTCTTCGCCGGCGCCGTCGGGGCCGGCGTCTGGTGGCTCGCGCTGGTGGGCGCGATAAACAGCGCGTTGAGCCTCTATTATTACACCCGCGTCGTCAAAGCGATGTGGATCGAGGACCCACTCGAGGACCGGACGATCGAGAGCTACCCGACGGCGCTGTACGTCGCGGTGCTCACGGCCGCGGTCGCGACCGTCGTATTGCTTCCGGGGCTCGTCATCTTCGACGGGGCGGCCTTCGACGCGGCGGCGGCACTGTTCTGATCGCGTCGGCGCCTCCCAGCACGTTTTAGGTCGTCGGGCGTCGATCGTTTCGTATGAACCGGTTGGTGGTCGGCTACGACGCTGTCGGGACGCTGTTTCTCGAACGGTTGGCCGACCGACCGGGCTCGCTCGTCGTGCTCGTCGACGAGGACGACAGAGCCGAATCACTCCGGGACAGCGGCATCGATGCTCGACGGGTTGCCATCGATAGCGTCGACGATGTCCGAACCGTTTCCGGGGACATCGATTCGGTCGTCGTCGGGTACGAAGAGCCCGAGAGGCGCCGGAGCGCCGTCCGGACGGTTCGATCCGCGTATCCCGCCGCGTTCCTCATGGTCTGTCTGGGCGAGAACGCGGACCCGGCGGATCGGAGCGACCTCGATTCAGTGGCCGATCGTCTCGTCGACGTGCCGGCGGAGGCGGGTCAAGCGTTCCTCGATCGCGCCGGCGACGGGGGGCTCCGTTCCAGAAAACTCCGGACTGCGTTCGCGGACATGGACGGGCGGCTCGGGATCTTCGCCCACGATAACCCCGACCCGGACGCGATCGCCTCGGCCGTCGGGCTCCGGCGGATCGCAACGGAGTTCGGCGTCGATGCCGAGGCGTGTTATTACGGCGAGATCAGCCACCAGGAGAACCGCGCGCTGGTGAACCTCTTCGAGTTCGAGCTCCGTGACCTCCCGGCCGACGCCGACCTCTCGGAGTTCGACGTGTTCGCGCTAGTCGACCACTCCCGACCGGGCGTCAACAACGGACTGCCCGAGGATACCCCCATCGACATCGTCATCGATCACCACCCGCCCCGCGAGCCGATCCACGCGCGGTTCGTCGATCTCCGGAGTGATATCGGAGCGACCTCTACGCTCATCGCCGAGTATCTCCGACGATTCGGGATCGAACCCGGTGAGGCGCTCGCGAGCGGGCTCCTGTACGGGATCCGAACCGACACCCAGGAGTTCCGCCGAGGGGTTTCAGTCGCGGATTTCGAGGCCGCGGCCGGCCTCGTCGAACCGGCGGACAGCGACCGGCTCAGGCAAGTCGAATCCCCGAGCGTCTCGGCGGAGACGCTGAAGACGATCGGCAACGCGATCTCGAATCGAACCCTGCGAGAGGAAGTCTTGGCGACCTGCGTCGGTCGGATCTCGGATCGGGACACGCTCGCTCAGGCTGCGGACAAGCTGCTCGATATGGAGGGCGTCACGACGACGCTGGTGTTCGGACACACCGACGAGGTGGTGTTCGTCTCCGCTCGGGCGCGGGGAACCGACCGCAATCTGGGCGAGATCCTCCGCGAGGCGTTCGGGCAGATCGGCGGCGCGGGCGGGCACGCGGACATGGCCGGAGCCCAGATTCCGGTTGGAATGCTCACCGACGAGACCGACGACGAGGCGGATCGTAGTTCGGTCATAGCCGACGTTATTACCGAACGGTTCTTCGAAGCGCTCGGGATCGCGTCCGAATACGCCCCCTTCGCGTACGGCGGACTGGAAGACGACTTCACCGAGTGACCGGCAGCGATCCGGGAGGAGGGGGAGGGAAGGGGTTTTTGCCGCTCGATGCCGTCGTTCCGACGATGAACGACGTCGAGGACGCCGACAAGCGCAAACCGAGGGTGAAAGACTACATGACCCGCGATGTGGCGACCGTGTCGCCGGACGAAACCGTCGGCGCCGTTGGGAAACGGATCGCCGGAAGCCACGACCACAGCGGCTTTCCCGTGTGTGACGGCCGTCGCGTCGAGGGGTTCATAAGCGCGCGCGATCTGCTGCTCGAGGACGAAAACGAGTTGATATTCAAAGTGATGACCGACGATATCATCGTTGCCCACCCGGACATGCAGATCACGGACGCCGCACGGGTCATTCTCAGATCCGGCATCCAGCGGCTGCCGGTGGTCGACGACGCCGGAAATCTCGCCGGCATCATCTCCAACGCCGACGTCATCCGATCGCAGATCGAGCGGGCGACCCCGGAGAAGGTCGGAAAGCTCAAGCGGACGCTCGAAAGCATTCACGGCATCGAAGCCACCGAAGAGCGACGGACGGTCGAGTTGTCGGCGCTGACGCCCACCCAGACCAAAGTGTACACCGACGAACTCGAGGGGCGGCGCTACGAGCTCGAAAACGGGCTGGCCGAACCCCTCGTCGTCATCGACAACGCCGGGGAGCTGCTGTTGGCCGACGGCCACCATCGCGTCAAGGCGGCCGCACGCCTCGGGATCGAGGAGATGGACGCTTACGTCATCGACCTCGATGTGCGCGTCGAGTTGGGGATGGCCGAAACGGCCCGAAAGAGCGGCCTCGAAACGATAGACGACATTCAGGAAGTCGATTACGGCCACCACCCGCTGGTCGAAACGACCGAACGGCTCCAGGATTCCTAGCGACGGATCCGATCACGCGTCCGGGTAGGTCCGCGATACGAACACGACAAACAGCAACACGGCCCCGAGGCTGACGCCGACGGTCGTCATGCCGAAGGCGGCGAGCCCGGTCGGGGTCGGCTGGAAGGTCACGAGGCCGAGAAACGAGACGGGTTCGAGGTCGCGGAGCCCGATACTCCCGATCGCGGCCCCGAGAAATCCCGCGATCCCGACGACGATCACGTACAAGACCACGATTACGCGTTCACCATCGATCCCGTCGTTCGTCGTCACGTCCGAGGGTAGGGGTACTGTTCCAATGAGGCTTTTGTTTCCGTCGTCGGTAGCCAACGCCCGCTCGGCGGTCGTTCTGAAACGCTTTTGAGCGGTCCATCCCAAGCGGATGTATGACCGATCAAAGCCGCCAGTTCACTGAAAAGGAGTATCTCCTCGTCGTTCTCGTCGGCGTCGCCGTCCTGATGGCGACAACAGCGATCGTTCTGGTCGTCAGTTCGACTTGAGGACCGCGTCGAAAACCGCCCGGCCGATTACTCGTCGTCGGTCGTCCGGGCCCCGGGTTCGCCGCCGTCGGTGGCGACCGTCTCGCCGCCGTCGGCCGCCGCGAGTTTCTGTTCGAACCACGCGAACTCACGGCCGTGGAGACCGTACTCCTTCGTGTTCCAGGGGTCGGGATCGGTGACCGCGCTGCCTTTCTTCCACGACCAGACGACGTTGACGAGCCACAGTACCGTTCCGACAGCGATGAGGACCGCACCGGCTGTCATCGTCTGGTGGAGGAACGTGATCTCGGCCAGCGGCGCGAGGCTGGGGTTGAACTCGTAGGTCGCATACCGTCGCGGCATCTCGAAGTAGCCGGCGAGCAACATCGCGAAGAACGTGATGTTGGTACCGATCATCGAGAGCCAAAAGTGCGCCTTCGCGAGCGACCGGTTGTACATCCGGCCGGTGACGATCGGGAACCAGTAGTAGATCGCCCCGAAGCCGGCGAAGGCGATCATCCCCATCACGACGTAGTGGAAGTGCCCGACGACGTAGTACGTCTCGTGGAGCAACAGGTTGACCGGGACCGAGGCGAGGAACACGCCGGTGATCCCGCCGATCACGAAGTTCGAAACAAAGCCGATACAGAACAGCATCGGGGCCGTCAACCGGACGTTGCCGTTCCAAAGCGTCGTGATCCAGTTGAACGTCTTCACCGCCGAGGGAATGGCGATCGCCAGCGACGTCGCCATGAACGACGCCCGGATCCGGGGATCGATCCCGCTACCGAACATGTGGTGGGCCCACACGCCGAAGGAGAGCACGCCGATCGCGAGCGTCGAGTAGACGACGAACTTGAACCCGAACAGTTTTCGACCGGCGAACTTCGGGAGGATCCACGAGACCAACCCCATCATCGGGAGGACCAAGATGTACACCTCCGGATGGCCGAAGAACCAAAAGAGATGTTGCCACAGTATCGGACCGCCGCCCTCCACCGCGAAGAACGCCGTTCCGAAGTTGCGGTCCAAAAGCAACATGAGAAGCGCGCTGCCGAGAAGCGGGAACGCAAACAGGATGATCCCGGACTGAGTGAGGATCGTCCAGCTGAAGATATCGAGGTTCGCCCAGGAGACGTCGTCACCGCGCTCGGTGAATATCGTCGCGATGAAGTTGATCGCACCCATCGTCGCGGACACCCCGGTCAGGTGGAGCCCGAGCAACATGAGATCGACGCCCGGGTTCGGTTGTTCGACGGACAGCGGCGTATACATCGTCCAGGACGTCTCGGCCGGACCGACGCCGATGTCGAGCGGGATAGTGAAAAAGCCGGCCCAGATGAGGAGCGCTCCGGGGGGCAGAAGCCAGAACGCGATCGCGTTGATCCGAGGGAACGCCATGTCGTCGGCGTCGATGAGAAGCGGAACGAAGTAGTTCGAAAACGCCGCGATGATGGGCGTTCCGAACAGGAAAAGCATCGTGATGCCGTGGCTCGTGAGCAACGCGTTGTACATGCTGGGGCTGATGTACGCCTCAGCCGGCGTAAACAGTTCGAGCCGCATGATCATCACGGCGACACCGCCCCACAGGAACGCGATGACCCCGTAGGTCCCATAGAGGAGTCCGATGTCCTTGTGATCGACCGTCGTTAGCCAGCGAGTGATACCTGGGGGTTTGTGGGCGTGACCGCCGTCGGTCGCGACCGGTTTGGGGCCGACGAACGGAAGGCGTGCGCGCCAGTTCTTCACGTGGGCGACAAACGCGAATACGGCGAGGAGAAGCCCCCCCATGAGAACTGTCAACGCGAGCTGTTCTGCAGCCATGTGTGTCTGAGAGATGAATAGGACTGCTGGTAAAGAAAGGTTGCGTTATCCCCCGCCGTACGCCGAGAGGACGTCGACTCGAAACGCGCGGTTTGTCGGTTACTTGTCCGCGTCGGATGCGTCGTGGTCGTGGTCGCCGGGGACCCCGGCGACTTCGGCGTCGGCCCTCGAGTAGCCGGCGGGAATGTACTCGTCGGTGTTTCGCTCCGCGTTCGAGACCGCCTTTCCGGAGTAGTATGTCAAGATTGCGAGCGCGATGCCGGTGAGGACGATGATGCTCATCTGGACGACGAGGATGACCGAGTTCCCGGGGAACGGGGCGACGACGGCGAACAGGACGACGAAACAAAGCAGTATCGCGATCGGGATGATGTTGACCGAGAGGTCCAGCATCGTGTCCCGATCGAAGGTGCGATCGCTCATGATCGAAACGTTTGGAGACCGCTACTAAGAGGTTACTGATTCTCCACGGGTTGGGGCGCTCACCGATCCAGTGTGCGCGGCAAAACGACCCCGGCGAGCGAAAGCACCACGCCGGTGGCCGCGACCGTGATCCCACGCTGGAGGATTCCGTCGGTCGCAGCGGCCTCGAGGACCGACACGGTAAACGCACCGTCGACCCGGAAGGAGACGAGTGCGAGCCCGAGAATGGCCAACGCGGCGCCGAGGCCGGTGAGCAGCCGCCACGGGGAGACGACGTACCCCGCTTCGTGGACGATTCCGGAGATGCTTCCCACGAACATGACCAACCCGACGACCGCGACCGGATAGATGTTGAACAGCATACCGATCTCGCTGAAAACCAGCCCGAGCACGATTACGATCGGCCACGGGCTCGTCTTCTCGTAGCGATCGGCCATCCGCTCGGACTCGGCTCCCATACGTGTGGCTGGTGGCGGTCTCTAAAAGGCGCGTCGATCGGCGAATACGTCGCGTCGGCAACGGGAACTATCACCAACCCGGGAGACTCCGACATTCCGGAAGGGACGGTGTTCGAGTTCGGTGCACGAGCACAGGACCAGTGGGTCGAGCGATACGGGGAGTGAACGCCGCTGGACTCACGATCCCGGGAACGGACAACAGCCTCATTACGATTCCAGTGTAACCCATATCATGAAAAAAGAGCGCCTGACCGTCTATCGCGGGTGCACGCCAGTCGTCGACGCTTACTGCGGGTCCGGCACCGACCGGACGCCGACGGAGGCGATCATCGAGGCACTACGGAAGGCAGCCGGCGTCGATCCGGCCGAGCTTCCGCCGTTGTACGAGTTCGTCGACGGCGACGCGCTCGATGCGCTGTTCGAGCGCCACGACAGCGCCGAAGCGCTTCTCAGCTTCAGGGTCGAAACCTGGAACGTGTTCGTCCGCACCGACGGCCGGATCCGGGTCTGTGATGTGACCCGCCCCACGGATCCGAAGCCGGTTTTCGAATCGAAGCCGGCGTGACGACCCGACTCCCCTCTCAGGCTCCGGAGTCGATATCCCGTAGATCCGTCCGCCGGATCTTCCCGGTCGTCGTCGTGGGCAACGCGTCGGCGAACTCGATTTCCCTCGGATACTCGTGTTTTGCGAGCGTCTCCTTGACGAGCGAGCGGATCGAGTCACGCAACTCGTCGTCGCCGTCGACGCCCTCGATCGGCTGACAGAACGCCTTGATTATCTCCCCCCGCGTGTCGTCGGGAACTCCGATGACGCCGACCTGCTCGATATCGGGATGCTCGAGGATCGCGTCCTCGACCTCGCCGGGCCCAACCCGATAGCCGCTCGTGATGATGAGGTCGTCGTCGCGGGATTTGAACCAAAAACGCCCGTCCTCGTCGACGTACCCGAGGTCGCCGGTCAGATGCCACGGGCCGACCGTCGCCTCGGCAGTCCGTTCGGGGTGGTTCCAGTACTCCCCGAAGACGACCGGGTCGCCCTCCCGTCGGACGGCGATCTCCCCGACCTCGCCCGTCGGGCGTTCCTCGCCGGTGTCGGGGTCGACGACCGCGACATCGTGGCCGGGAACGGGTTTGCCCATGCTGCCGGCGACCGCCGGAAACCACTCCCGGCAGTTGCAGACGAGCAGGTTCGCCTCCGTCTGTCCGTAGATCTCGTTGATCGGAACACCGTCGAGTTCGTCGTCGGCCCACTCGAGGATCTCGGAGGTCAGCGGCTCGCCGCCCGAACAGATCGCCTCGAGGGCGAGATCGTCGCCTCCGGCGTCACCGTTCATCAACATTCGAATCGCCGTCGGCGGAATGAACGCCGACGTGACGTCGAACTCCTCTAGCAACCCGAAGGCGGTCTCCGGATCGAACCCCTCCATCGGGTAGCCGACGACGGGACGGCCGTAGTGCCAGGCGGGAAACACCAGGTCACCGAGCGCGCCGATCCACGCCCAGTCGGCTGGCGTCCAACAGACCGCCTCCGAGACGTCCAATTCGAAATACATCCTGAACGCGGGACAGTGGCCCAGCCACACCGACTGGCTGTGGAGGACGCCCTTCGGTTTGCCGGTCGACCCGCTCGTGTACATGATGATGCCGGGCGTCTCCGGATCGGTTTCGACGGGATCGAAGGAGGGGTCGGCCCCCTCCAGTGCCGCCCGAAACGCCGTCGACCCCTCGTGGCCACCGCGGCCCTTCCAGTCGACTTCGAGGACGCCTTCGAGGTCGGGGCAGTCGTCGCGGACCGCCGAGACGGTGTCGTAGGTGTCGCTGTCGACGACGACGGCGATCGCGCCGCTGTCGTCCAGCCGGTAGCCGAGTCCGTCGGTGCCGAAAAGCACCGACAGCGGCATCGAGACGGCACCGAGTTTCCAGCACGCCAGATGCGTGATCGGGTTCGCCGGAACCTGCGGCAACACGACGCCGACGCGGTCCCCCCGACCGACGCCGCGGTCGGCGAGCGCGTTCGCGAGGCGGTTCGAGCGTCGATCGAGGTCGGCGAAGGTGTACGTCTCGCGACGGCCGTCGGGATACGCCTGATACAGCGCCGGGCGATCGGGGGCAGCGTGTTTGCCGACGAGGTCGTGGGCGGCGTTGTACTCGGATGGGATCTCCCACTCGAACGCCTCGCGGGCGTGTTCGTAGCTCTCGGTCGGCATCGGGACGTGCCAGGTCATACCACGGGAGGACACGGGGAATAAATATAAAAGTCGGTGTCGGCGACCGGGTCAGCGGCGATCGGTCGGCCGCCTGATTGCCTTGTCGATCCGTTCCGCCAGCACGTCGTACTGATCGGTGCCGACGTCCTTCTCAACGTAGTCGGTCACGTCGTCAAGGATCGCACGCTTCGCGACGTCCTCGCTCCCCTTGCCGGTGTAGAGGATGAACGGAAGCTTCGGATACCGATCCCGGACCGCCCGCAGGAACTCGATACCGTCCATTCCGGGCATTCGAAAGTCGCTCACGACGCAGTCGATCGCGTCGCCGGTTTCGAGTACGTCGAGGCCGGCTTGCGCCCCGGGCGCCACCTCGATCGAGAACTGTTCCGGACGCCGTTTCAGGAACATCTCCGTGGCGTGGAGGTCTTGGGGGTCGTCGTCGACGAGGAGGAGACCGATCGAATCGGGTCGCTCCCGCGACTCGGTCGTCTCGGACTCGGATAATCGGAACTCGGATTTCAGATATCGACCGAACAGGTTGAGATGTCTCGGCGACGGCAGTCGAATGACCGTCTTCGTCAACCCGTCGCCGCTGTCGGACACGAGCAGGATGGCCGGGCGTCGATCGCCATCGTCTCCCCCGAGCGCTCGAAATTCGAGGATTCGATCGCGGGAAATTACGAACTCGGACTCCGGATCGGTCTCCGCGACGAACCGGACGCGCGAGGCGGTCACGCCCAGATGGAACCGGTCGGTCGGCAGTTCCACGGCGTCGTCGCCGGACTCGTGTTCGATGGCACACGGGATGTCCCCGAGCGCCTGCCCGTACAGCGCGCCCTGAAACCGAACGAGTTCGTCGGCGCGAGCGCTGATCGAGGCGACTTCGGTCGCCCCGCCGATCCGGTGGGCGATGGAGACCGTTTCGTCGGCGTTCGGCGTCGCTCCACGCGGAACGTCCCTGACTACGTCGAACACGTCGTCGAGATCGATCGATCGCTTCATTTCGTCGGTCCCAAACACGATCCGGTCGTCCCCCACGAGAACCCGCATGGCGCGCGGTTCTTCGGAGTCCATCCGACCGAGTGTCACCTCCGCGGTAAAATCGCAAACAACTCGAGTCGGCATAAACGCCCGAACGAACGGTGAGTAAATAAGCGTTGGTGGGCGAACGCGCGGTTCGATGCCGTCGCCTTCGTTCCCCGATCGGCGCTCGTCGACCCGGACTCGGTCGGTGAAACGCCCCGAAGGCTATTTATCACGTGAGTGGATACGGGAGACGGTGGAACGTGCGCACGCCGACGGCGACGACGAACCCGACGCGGACGCCGACGCCGACTGGCGGCTCAAGCGCCGCCACGACCGACTCGAAACGTACCGGAGCGTCGTCTCGCACGACCTCCGGACCCCGCTCAGCGTCGCGCAGGGCTACCTCGATTTCGTCCGTTCGGACGACGCCGAGGACGAAGACGAGTTGCTCGAACAGGTCGCGGCGTCGCTCGATCGCCTGGAGGCGTATCTCGTCGACCTCGGAACGCTCGAAGCGCAGGGCACGCCGGTCGAGGAGACCGAACCGGTCGACATCGCCGACATTGCGGCGGCGGCGTGGGCGAGCGTCGAGACGGCGGAGGCGTCGCTCAGCGTCGAGGCGACAGCGGTCGTGGCGGCCGACGAGGGCCGACTCATCGCGGCGTTTCGGAACGTCTATCGAAACGCGGTCGAACACGGCGGGGACGCGGTTTCGGTCACAGTCGGCGACCTCGACGACGGCTTTTTTATCGAAGACGACGGCAACGGGCCCGAGGTCGGGGGGTACGACGACCTCTTCGAGCCGGGGTTCTCGACGACCGACGGCGCGACGGGGCTGGGGCTCGCGATCGTCGAGCAGATCGCCGCGGCACACCGGTGGCGTGTCTCGGCGACCAAGGGAGGCGACGGCGGGGTACGCATCGAGTTTCGAAACGTTCGCTGAGAGCCCTCCGTCGGCTACTCGATCCCCTGGATCGACGACAGCGAGTCGACGGTCGAACTGACGAGTTTGCGCTCGGCCCGCCGGAGGTTCATCGAAGCGGCCGTCTTCGAGACGTCGAACTCGTCGGCCAGGTCATCGAGCGACATCTCGCGGGGGGTTTCGAAGTAGCCGGCCTCGACGGCCGTGACGAGCGTCTCGCGTTCGGTCTGTGTCAGCTTCCGACAGCTATCGAGGAAGCCGTGGGCGGCGCCCGCGTTCTCCACCACGTCGAAAAGCTCCGTGATCGAGAGATCCGCCCGGCTCTCGACGACGACATCGTTCGAGCGATCGAGCTCCGAGAGTGCCCGGTCGGCGGTCGCCTCGTCGTCGAAGCCGACGTGCCACATTTCGGTCCCGTCCTCGATGTTGAACGGGCCGGTGATGTAGCCGCCGTGCTCCTTGACGGTGTACATCGCGTCGGTCTGTTCGATCAACGTCCGGACCGTGGCGACGCCGTCGCGTTTTTTCAGCGTCGTGCAGTCGGTCATGTTGCGGTGTTCGCGAAGCGTCCGCAGCCCAGCCGAGAGCTCCGTCCGGGAGTCGGCTTCGACCATCAGCCGGGTTTCGAGTTGCTCCCGGCTCGTATCGAGTTGCCACTGCATCGCCGAGAAGCTCACGTCGACCTCGTCGGTGGTGTCGATGAACGGACAGTCGTATTGCCGCATATCGAGGTCGAGATCGATCATCGTTCTATCGGCACGACGCCACGATTCCTCTTAATCGTATCGTATACCGATCGGAGCCACCGGGGCCGGACGCGTCCCGTCCCGCCACGTTCAATAGCCGCCCCCGCGACCGGCCGAACATGACACGTTCCGTGTGGCTGAAGGCCGACGACGAGGTCGGCGACTGGGAGGCGCGAAAGCGCCGCATCACCGCCGGTCTCGAAGCCGGCGTTGACTGGGTGCTCGTGGACGAACGCGACGTGGGCCGGGTCAGGGAACTCGGCCGGGTCGATGTCGCCGCCTTCGCCGGCGACGATGTCCACGTGATGGACGCCGAGGCGGACGAGACCCCCGACGCCGACGCGGTTATCGTCGGCAAGGACGGCGAGGGTGACGGGACCGTCGATCTCCCGTCGGACCTCTCGGGGTCGGCCGACCTGACGACGCTCCGCCGAACCGAGGGCCCCGGCGGCGCGTTCGTCCGGATCCTCGACTCGGAGTACGAGGCGTTCGCCGAGGCGGCCGCCGCCGAGGCCGCTTACACGCTGGTCGTCGGCGAGGACTGGCAGATCATCCCGCTCGAGAACCTCATCGCCCGGATCGGCGAGGAGACGGACCTCGTCGCCGGCGTCAGAAACGCCGAAGAGGCTCGAACCGCCTTCGAGACGCTCGAGATCGGTGCCGACGCCGTGTTGCTCGATACCGACGACCCGGACGAGATCCGTGCGACCGTTGGGGTTCGGGACGCGAGCGAGCGTGAACACCTCGATCTCGAGTACGCGACCATCACCGACATCGAGGAGACCGGGTCGGCCGACCGCGTCTGTGTCGACACCGCGTCGATGCTCGACCACGACGAGGGAATGCTCGTCGGGTCGATGAGCCGGGGTCTCTTCTTCGTCCACGCCGAAACCGCCGATTCGCCGTACGTCGCCTCACGGCCGTTCCGTGTCAACGCCGGAGCCGTCCACGCGTACGTCCGAACGCCCGAGGGGGAGACGAAGTATCTCGCGGAGTTGAAATCCGGCGACGAGATCCAGATCGTCGACACGGACGGGAACACCCGCAAGGCGATCGTCGGGCGCGCGAAGATCGAGAAACGCCCGATGTTCCGGGTCGAAGCCGAACTCGACAACGGCGACCGGATCGAGACGCTGTTGCAGAACGCCGAGACGATCAAGGTCGCGACGAGCTCGGGGCGGCGCTCGGTCACGGATCTCGAGGCGGGCGACGAACTGCTCGTCCGGTATGAGGACGTCGCTCGACACTTCGGCGAGGCGGTCGAGGAATCGATCATCGAGAAGTAACGTCCTGTCCACCGCGAACGGCGTGAGCAGCCCGATAGTTATCCATCGGGGGCGGCAGTCGACAGCGCCTACCCCGACAGCCGATCGACCAGTTCCCGCAGCGTCGCGAGATCGTACTGCCCCGGTGCGGTCGCGCGCTCGGGATCGACCGGGGCGTAGCCGATCTTCGATCCGTACACCGGCGCAACGGCACGGGTGTGGCTCCCGGCTTCCCCCATCGCCATCGTCGCGACGGGGACGCCGGCCTCCGTCAACTCGTGTGTCACCGAGAGCACCGAGAGCGCGTCGCTTCGGTCGGTCGCCGTCACCGCGATCTTTCCGACGTCGCCGTGTTCGCTCGCCCGTCGGAGCCGGGTCGAAAGCTCCGACTTCGCGGGTGTCCCCTCGTAGTCGTGCGTCGAGACGACGACGGACACGCCCGCCCGACTCGCCGCGTCGACGAGCGTGCGGGCCCGTTCCGTGTCGCCCGGGCCGTCCGTCTCGAGGGCGGCGAGTTCGATGTCGATCGCGCCGACCGCGTCTTGATCGAGTGTCGCCTCCAGAGCGTCGAGACGGCCGGCGGCGGCGTCACCGCCCTCCCACTCGGCGCGGTTCGTCACGAGAATCGGCAACTCGCCGTCGTACCCCTCGAGGGCGGCCAACGGGTCGTTCGCGAGATCCATCCGAAACTCGAGACAGTCCGCGCCCGCGCGGGCGATCGGTTCCTCCGCGAGATCAGCGGTCGAGGCCGCAAGGGTAAAGCAGTCGAACGAAAGCGCCATGACGGATCGCTGACGGCGACGGATAAAAGCGTCTCCGGTCGGGTCGGCCCCTCAGACTCGCGTGAGAAACTGCGCCTGTGCGGTCGTTCCTTTCGTCCCGTAGTCGGTGATCCGAACCCGAACCGTCTCCCCGACGTCGAGGGCGGCCGACCCGTCCGGATCCGGGATGTCCCGAACGAACGTTTGCAGCCCGTTTATCTTCCCACGGACCTCCGGCGGGACGCGGTCGTACTGGGTCTCCTTGACGACGAGGTCGTACGTCTCGCCCTTCTGTGCGGCTTCCTCGGGCGGTCGTTTCTGTGCGTTTCGGTGGGCACGGTCGCGCTCGCGCTGGGCGGCGGTGTCGTGGCCGCCGCGGCGCTTCAGGAGGAGAAAGATGACGACGACCGCGACGATGCCTCCGACGCCCACAGCGACCGCACTGGAGACGGGGAGTTCGATCATTGGGCGGGGTTCGTCGGCGTCGCCCATATCCGTTGTGCTCGTGTACAGGCGGTCGAGGCGACTGCCCTGGAGCTTGACCCCGGGGTTGAAGCCGACAGCATTATTATGACTCAGGATGGGGCGGATGGAATGCTATCCAAAACTGCGACAACGGGGTGTCGTCACGATCCCGAAGTCCGAGACGGTCTTGACCTGGAAGAAGGCGACCAACTGAAACTCACCGTCGAAAAACTCGACTAACCAACGATGAAACACGCGCTTCGTTTCCGCGCGTACCTGCCCGACGACGTGGAGAGCGAAGTAGGGTAGGGTAGTTTACGTAGCGGGCAGAACAGAAGGTTGATTGCGAGGGGTTCACGACACACGGTCGATGAGCGACCGGGAGGTAAGCGTCGTGTTGCCCGCCTACAACGAAGCGGACACCATCGAGGCGACCGTCGAGTCGACCCTCGAGACGCTCACGGGGTTTCTTCCGGCCGACGGGTTCGAGGTGTTGATCGCGGAGGACGGCTGTACCGACCGGACCGCCGAAATCGTGGCCCGGATGGCCGGGGCCGACGACCGGATCCGTCACTTCCACAGCGACGACCGCCTCGGCCGGGGCGGTGCGCTCGAACGCGCCTTCCGGGCGAGCGAGGGGACCGTCCTCGCATACTTCGATACGGATCTGGCGACGGACATGACACACCTCGAGGAACTCGTCGAGTCGATCCGTTCGGAGGGGTACGACATCGCCATCGGCTCCAGGCGGCTCCCGGGAAACGAACAGCGACGGGATCCCGAGCGGCGTGTCGCCTCATCGGGGTACAACGCCCTCGTCAGGCTCGTGCTTCGATCGGCGCTGCACGATCACCAGTGTGGGTTCAAAGCGTTCGACCGGGACACGCTGTTCGAGGTGCTCGACGGCGTCGAGGACGACCACTGGTTTTGGGATACGGAAGTGTTGGTTCGCGCCCAGCGGATGGGCCACACGATCAAGGAGTTCCCGGTCGGCTGGGAGCCGAAAGGCGACACGACGGTCGATCCGGTCCGGGACGTACTCGGGATGGGAAGCGGGGTCGTCCGGCTGTGGTGGCAGGTATCGGTGCGGCCGCGGATCGACCGCCGGACGACGACCGCGGCCGGCACCGTCCTCGTCGCCCTCGCGGTCGCGTTGATGACGCTGTATCTCGATCCGAGCGAGGTGATCTCGGCGATCGGCCGTGCCGATCCGGCGCTCGTCGCGGCCGCGGCGGGCATCTATCTGCTGTCGTGGCCGATTCGAGGGCTTCGCTACCGCGACATCCTCTCGGAACTCGGCTACCGCGAGCGGGTCGGCTTTCTGACCGGGGCGATCTTCGTGAGCCAGACGGGCAACCTCGTCGTCCCGGCCCGGGGCGGCGACGCGATCAGAGCCTATATCCTCAAGACACGGCGCGGGATCCCCTACCCGTCGGGGGGTGCCTCCCTCGCCATCGAACGGGTGTTCGATCTGTTGACGATCGCGTCTTTGGCCGGCGTGACGTTCCTGGGACTGGCGCTCGCTGGCGTCGACGTGACGGCGCTTCGAACCGCCGAGGCCGGCGGCGGCGTCAACGAGAGCGGTCGGACAGCCGTACTGGTCGCCGCGGGGGTCAGTTGTGTCGCGCTGGCAACCATCACGGCGATCGTCGTGACGGCCCGCTCCGAGGGAAATCTCATCCGGGCGTCCCTAGATCGGTTGAGCGACGACTCCTACGTCGAGTACGTCGCGGGGGTCCTCGAACGGTTCGTCGCGGACGTCCAGACGATCGCTGAGGATCGGCGGGCGTTCGCCGCCGTGGGCCTGTCGAGTCTCGCCGTCTGGGGGATCGATATCCTGACGGCGATCGCCGTGTTCGCCGCCTTCGGCGTCGAACTGTCGCTTGCGCTTCTCTTGGCCGTCGGGTTTTTCGCCGTCGCCGTCGGCAACCTCGCGAAGGTGTTACCGCTTTCGCCGGGCGGGATCGGGCTGTACGAGGGCGCGTTCACCCTGATCGTCGTCGCATTGACGCCGATCGCCTGGCCGACGGCGCTTGCGGCCGCCGTCGTCGATCACGCGTTGAAAAACGTCGTCACGGTCGTCGGGGGTGCGGGATCGATGCTCAGGTTAAACGTCTCGTTGACGACCGCTGTCGAGGAGTCCCCCGACGTCGAGGGCGACCCCGCCGTTCGCGAGTGAGCGGTCCCACGCGGTTCCGACACCGAATCCCTCGAGACGGTTCACCGTCCGAGCAAGACGGGTTCTCCCGGGAGTATCGGGGTGTCGATGCATGTGTCGCTCGGCGGCGAGGGCGCAAACCCGTAAGGAAACGCGGCGGGTCGGCGGCCGTTATTCGAGTTCGTCGGCGATCTCGTCGGCGTCGATGTCGGCCTCCTCGAGGGCTTCCTCGAGGTCGACATCGTCGGGGACGCCGCCACCGCCCATGCCGCCCATCATACCGCCCATGCCCATCCCCATGCCGCCGCCGTCGAGGATCTCCTGGATGAGGATCCGGTCGATGTCGGTCAGCTCGATGAGCTGCTGTGCGATCTGTTGTTTCTGCATCATCCACTGTTGGTTCATCGACAACTGCGGCGTCGATTCGACGTAGAGGGTGCGCTTTTCGACGGTCTCCGTGATCGTCTCGGGTTCGGCATCCTCGTCGTCTTCGTCGGGCTCTTCGACGCGGGTTTCCTCGACCTCGTCGGTATCGACCCACATCTCGAGGTCGAGATCGAGGAACATGTTCAGGAGGCCGCGGGCCTGTTCGAGGTCCCCCTCGACGAGTTCGAGGATCTCGTAGTCGTACTCGATATCCTCACCGGCGAGCGGGTGGTTGAAATCGACGCGGGCGCGGCCGCCGATGATCGTCTCGAGGACCCCCTGCTGGCCGTCGATCTGGATCCGAGCGCCGGGGTAGCGGTCGTCCTCGTCGATCTTGTCGGCGGACACCGTTCGGACCTCTTCGTCGTCGTAGGCGCCGAAGGCTTCCTCGGCGGTCACGACGACACTGCCCTCGTCGCCGACCTCATTGCCCCGGATGTCGTCCTCGACGGCCGGGAAGAGATGTCCCTCACCGAGCACGATGGTTCGGGGGGCGAACTCGCCTTGATCGGCGACGCCCTCCTCCTCGGCGACCGCCTCGTCTGTCGTGTCGACGAGTTGATCGTCCTCGACCGTTCGGGCGGTGTAGCCGATCTTGACGAACGCCCCGTCCTGCAGCCCCTCGGGCTCGGCGTCCGGTTGTTCCTCCTCGGTCTCGGGATCGGTTGCCTCGTCCTCGGGTGCTTCGGTCTCCTCGACCTCGTCGGATTCGTCGCTCATACTCTCCACGACAGTCGTCCCACCCTTAACAATCACGTTTCGAGGCGGCGGGAGCCACGACGCTTTTGACGCCTCGTGGACTCTCCGAACGTATGTACGAAGTCGAGCTGAAACTCCGCGCCGAGCACGGGTCGCTCCGCCCCCGACTCGAGGGGATCGGCGCGGAGCCGACGGGGACAGTCACACAGATCGATACGTATTACGACCATCCGGTCCGGGCGTTCGGTGAGACCGACGAAGCCCTCCGCATCCGCCGCGAGACCGACGACTCCGGCGAACGGGCGAAGGTCACATACAAAGGACCGCTCGTCGACGCGGCCTCGAAGACGCGCGAGGAGGCGGAGACGGGCGTCGGCGACGGCGAAACGATGGCCTCGATCCTCGAATCGGTCGGCTTCGAACCGGCCGCGACCGTCGAAAAGACCCGCGAGCGATTCCACACTGGGGAGTACACCGTCACGCTCGATACCGTCGAGGGACTCGGCGAGTTCGTCGAGGTCGAAACCGAGGCCGAGGAGGTCGGGCCCGCACGCGACGGCGCGATCGAACTGCTCGAACGCCTCGGCCTCGATCCCGAGCAGGGGATCCGGACCTCGTATCTGGGGCTCCTCCTCGGGGAAAAATAATGTGCCACAGTAATCAATAAGACCAATTTGGTTTCCGTAAGTTATAGAACCTGCCGAGCGGAAAGAGAGGTAATGACTGACCGAAACATCCGCGTCGAGCCGGTCGATGGCCGCGCGGTCGAAGCCCAAGACGTCGAGATCGTCGAGCGAAAGGGGCTCGGCCACCCCGACTCACTCTGTGACGGGATCGCGGAACACGTCTCCCAGGCGCTCGCGCGCGAGTATCTCGACCGGGTCGGAAAGGTCCTCCACTACAACACCGACGAGACCCAACTCGTCGCCGGCCGTTCGGCCCCCGCCTTCGGCGGCGGCGAGGTCGTCGATCCCATCTATCTTCTCATTACGGGGCGGGCGACGAAGGAGTACGACGGAGCGAAGATTCCGGCGGAGACGATCGCGCTCCGTGCCGCCCGCGAGTACATCACCGAGCAGTTCCCGTTCATCGATTTCGGCACCGACATCGTCGTCGACGTGAAACTCGGCGAGGGGTCGGGCGACCTCCAGCAGGTGTTCGGCGAGGACGGCAAACAGATCCCGATGTCGAACGACACCTCCTTCGGCGTCGGCCACGCGCCGTTGACCGAGACCGAACGGATCGTCCTCGAGACAGAGCGCGGACTCAACGGGCGATACAGCGACGACAACCCGGCGGTGGGCCAAGACATCAAGGTGATGGGCAAACGCGAGTCCGACACCGTCGACGTCACCGTCGCAGTCGCCGTCGTCGACGAGTTCGTCGAGGGGATCGACGACTACGAGGCGACGGTGGACGGAGTCCGGTCGTTCGTCGAGGATCTCGCGGCCGAACACACCGACAGGGAGGTTCGCGTCCACGTCAACACCGCCGACGACTACGACGAGGGTTCGATCTACCTGACGACGACGGGGACGAGCGCCGAGCAGGGCGACGACGGCTCCGTGGGCCGCGGGAACCGTTCGAACGGCCTCATCACGCCGAACCGCTCGATGTCGATGGAGGCGACCTCCGGGAAGAACCCGGTCAACCACATCGGGAAGATCTACAACCTCCTGTCGACGGAGATCGCGAAAACCGTCGTCGACGAGGTGGCGGGGATCCGCGAGGTCCGGATCCGACTCCTCTCACAGATCGGCCAGCCGATCGATCGCCCCCACGTCGCCGACGCGAGCCTCGCCACCGAGGACGGCGTCGAGGTCGGCGACATCGAGGACGAGGTCGCCGCGATCATCGACGAGGAGTTGGCCAACGTGACGGCTATCACCGAGCACGTCATCGACGGCGAACTGACGACGTTCTGATCGCCCGAGCGAAACCGCTTTTTCCGTCGGTCCGTATCTCGAGTCATGACGCGAGTGTGTCTCGTCGGCGCCGAGGACGTCGAGTTGCGGTACGAACTCGTCAGCCGCGAGACGTCCCGGGCGGCGCTCGCGACGTACGATCTCTCGGCACCGTACGAGAACACGGTCGCGCTTGAGACGGTGTCTTTGGGTGCCGCGGTCGCGCTGTTGAACGACCTCAACTGGTATCTGGTGCGGTTTGCAGAGGAGGCGCTCGTGTTCGAACCCTCCGTCAGCGAAGGGGAGTGGCTCTCGAGGAGCCTCGCGGCGGCGATCCGCGACGACAACCTCGATCCAGCCGACTCCGGCCGGTTTTTGAAAGTGTTCGGCGTCGACGACGGACGGCTGCTCGAACCGATGTTCGTAACCCGGACCGGGTCGGAGCTTCCCGCCTACGACCTCCACGACGTGAGCGAGACGCTCGTCGTTCGTGTTACTGAGTCCGAGTTCGGGGCATAGTCGGACCAGCTCGGATCGCCAACGATTTCCAGCCGGAGACGGCTTTTCGGGCCGTTGTGCCTGTCTCGGAGTCGTTCTCCGACGACAGTCTCAAGCCGGGAGCGGTCGCTCCATTCGACGGAGTATGCGTCCTTTCCGGTGACGCCTTTGAGAACCCGCCCGTCGGTTTGTTGTCGAGGTGGATCCGCGGTTCGCCGACCGTTGGAAATCTTCGATTTCCGAGACCACGGAAGCCCGGTGGTTCCGGGTGTTCCGTGACCGACGTATCGGACTCGTCGCCATACGTTTTCTTGTTCTCGAAGAATCCGCGCCATACTTCGGGGTTGTTCCCTGGCAGTTGTTGGGTGGTGGACGCCCCGAGGACGCGTTTGTATCTGCCTTCGAGACTGCCTGTGTCGGCGTCCCACACGTCCCCACCCTCGAAGCCATTCTCGTCGTTATCAAGCAAATCGCAGATTTGCGTACACCGCGGAGCTTTGCTCCGCTCAGTACCACATGAGCCGCTCGTAGTTGAATTCGTTCCGGAAAGCGGCGGAAGCGTCCGACAGGTCCGGTAGCACCTGTTCGTCCTGCTCGGAGCGTGGGCGTACGGCGAACGTGTTGGTACGCTTCATCTACCACTCCGGGATATTTCTGCTTCGGGTTTGAATGTCAGCCACCCGCGGTGAAAGCGGAACTACATCAGTCGTATTGGAGACTCAAGATCGGCAGTAACGCGGCGGTTTCTCACCGGAGCGAACGCGATTCCCGCCCGCTCTGTTCCGTCCTCGGTTCCGACAAGGAGTCGGAACGCTCGTCGCTCACGGAAAGGGTGGGACTCTCCCGCCGTTAGCGTATAGCGAGGCCGACCGGAGGGAGCCCTCGGAACCGCGAGCGGGAGGGGCGGAGCGACGACACGCGAACGGCGGGGATCGAGCGATGCGAGACCTTCGAGGAAGTCGACGCCTCAGATCTCGACGCCGCTCGGGATGAGACTCCGGTCGCGGAGCAACTCCCCGTTCTCGTCGTACACAAGAAGCGTCGATTTGTCGTACGTCGCCATTCGTCGTCCATCCTCGGTCTCAATCACGAGCCGATACCGGCCGTTACCTTCGCTCTCGCCGCCGTTCCCGGCCGTTTCCGTAACCGAGACGATCGCGTCGGCTTCGCCGTTGAGTTCGAGGACGTACTCGCCGGTGACCCGATCCGACACCGCGAACACGCCCATCGGCGAGTCCTCGCCGAGGGAGTCCCGGAGCCGGTAGGTCACGTCGACCTCGTCCCCGTCGAGTTGGTCGTGTCCCCGACGAAGCCGGTCTTCGAGCTCCTCGGTCGGACCCTCGTAGACGATCGAGAGGGTCGGAGGACCCGATTCGTCGGCTGTCACGCCCGCCGCCGTTATGCTGAAGTAATCACGCCGCATCCCTGGTTGCTTGGGCGTACGAGCGCCGCACGCATGAACGTAACGCCACCGTCCGATTCCACGGGTATCGAGGATGGAACGCGGCGGACATTTATCCCACCCGGTCACGAACGCCCGGGCAGGACAAGCCGATGGAACGAGACGAGTCGTCCGATCACCCGGAGGAAAGCGGATCCCGATCGCTCCGCCAGCGCCTCGCTCGGACGATGGAGTCCCTCCGGGGGTCGACGGTTCCGGGTGACCCGTACCGCCCGGGCGAACACGGCGCCGTCGTCGAGGATCGCGCGTTCGATGCCGACGAGATCGAACGATACTGGCTGAACCCGCCTTTTTCATACGCGGTGATCACCCACGACGACACGAAGAACCAACACCGCTACCGCGCCGTCGAACCGGAACTGGACAGTTTCGAACGGGACGTACTCGAGACGCTGTACGACGACGTTCGGGTTCCCCTGTTGTACACCGAGCAGGAAGGCGATCCGGAGGAGATCCTCGGATCGGAGCTTCGGACGCGGCTCGAACGCTACGGAGTCGACGTCGATACGGTCGGGGTGTATCGGCTGTACTACTATCTCTACCGGAAGTTCCAGGGGTTCGGAAAGATCGACCCGCTCATGCACGACCCCTACATCGAGGACATCTCCTGTGATGGGTACGGGATTCCGCTGTACGCCTACCACGACCGCTATCAGGACATCGAGACGAACGTTTCCTTCGGGGAATCGACCCTCGATAGCTACATCGTCCGGATGGCCCAGCAGGCGGGGCGGCATATCTCGGTGGGGAACCCGATCGTCGAGACGACGCTTCTGGACGGGTCACGCGCCGAGTTGGCGCTCGGCGAGGAGGTGACGCCACATGGATCCGCCTTCACGATCCGAAAATACAGCGACGAGCCGTTCACGCCGATCGATTTACTCGAGTTCGGGACGTTCTCCCTCGATCAGATGGCGTATCTGTGGTTGGCGATCGAACACAACAAGAACATCGTCTTCGCCGGCGGGACCGCATCGGGAAAGACAACCTCGCTGAACGCCATTTCGATGTTCATCCCGCCGCGCTCGAAGCTGATCACCATCGAGGACACCCGCGAACTGTCGCTGTACCACGACAACTGGCTGTCCTGTGTGACGCGTGAGCGACTCGACAAGGCCGCAAACGTCACGATGTACGATCTCCTCCGGTCGGCGTTGCGACACCGCCCCGAGTACATCCTCGTCGGCGAGGTCCGCGGCGAGGAGGCGATGACGTTGTTCCAGGCGATGAACACCGGCCACACGACGCTGTCGACGATGCACGCCGACTCGGTCCAGACCGTGATCAACCGCCTCGAAAACGAGCCGATCAACGTCCCCCGTGCGATGGTCCAGTCGCTCGATATTCTCTGTGTCCAGCGGCTCGCGCGGTTCGGCAGCGAACGCGTACGCCGTGCGGGGACGATCGCCGAAATCGAGGGGATCGACCAACGGACCGGCGAACTCGATTACGCCGGTGCCTACCGATGGGACTCCGCGACCGACAGCTTCAACGAGGGGACAAAGAAGCTGACCGAAAAGATCCGCGAGGAGCGTGGCTGGTCGAAATCCGAACTCCTCCGTGAACTCCAGCGCCGGCGTCGGTTCCTCGAGTTCCTTCGGGATCGGAACATCACCCAGTACGAGCAGTTCACTGCGATGGTAAACCGTTATTACGCCGTTCCGGAGCAGGTGATGGCCCGGATAGATGCGGCCGAGCCGGGCCTCGGCTCCGGCGCCGACGAACAGGCCACCCCCGACGGAGGAAAGCCGGTCGATACCGACTCGGGAGCGAGGGGTAAGACCGATGGGACCGACGTCCCGGGCAGGTAGATGCTCCGAGTCGTCCCGCTTGCCGTCGCAGTCGTACTCTTGGCCACCTTCGCCGCGGCGTCGTTCAGCGCCCGCGTGGACGCGTTGGTCACGCGGACGGCGTTCGTGGTGTTCGGCGGCCGTCGGATCGAGCACGATCCGAGCAGAGAGCAGCTCCTCCGGTCGGCATCTATCGGCGTTCCGTACCGCGAATACGCAGCCAAGACGTACGTGTACGTCGCCGGTGTCGGCGTCGCCGGCGCGGTGATCGGGGTCTATGCGGGTGCCGCGGTGTTGGCGGCCGCGTCGGCGGCGGGAAGCGGCATCGACCCGGAGTTGATCGCCGCGGTACTCGACGCGTTGACGCTCGACGGTACCCGATTCGGGCTGCTTTTGATCACCGGCGGGCTCGTGGGCGCGCTCACGGCGGGGACGGCCAACGCGATCCGGTGGTGGCTGCCGTCGGTTCGAGCGGACGCTCGCGAACGGGAGATCGATGCCGGGCTCCCCCGCATGGTCGCGTTCATGTACGCACTCAGCCGCGGTGGCATGTCGTTTCCGGACGTGCTGCGGACGCTCTCGGCAAACGAACGGGTGTTCGGCGAGGGGGCGACCGAAGTCGGGATCGCCGTCAAAAACGTCGACCTGTTCAACGTGGACATCGTGACGGCCGTTCAGGATCTCTCCGATAACACGCCGTCCGAACAGTTCGGGACGTTCGCCGAAAACCTCAGCAGTGTGCTTCAAAGCGGCGGCGACGTTTCGGGGTTCCTCCACGAGCAGTACGAGCGCTACCGCGACGAGGCCGAAGAACAGCAAGCGGAGATACTCAACCTCCTCGCGACGACGGCGGAGGTGTACGTCACCGTCATCGTCGCCGGGATGTTGTTTCTCATTACGGTTCTCCTGATAATCGGGCTCACGGCCGGCGACACGCTCCTCCTGATCAGAGTCCTGACGTACGTCGTCATCCCCGCCGCGAACGTGCTGTTTCTCGCGTACCTCCTCGATATCACACAGCCGCTGCGCGCGACGGGCGAGAAACGACACAGCGACGACAAATCGGCTCCGATCGCGAAACAATCGGTCGAAAGCGACGGCGGGTACGTCCGGCCGCAGTCCGGGGCAAACCACGAACGGTTGTCCACCTACCGGAGCGTCCGCTCGGTGCGGGAGACGCTCGCGGCACCGATCCAGTCGCTGCTCGAACGCCCACGGCTGATCCTGTACGTCACGGTGCCGATCGCGCTCCTCGCGACGATCGTCCGCCTTCCGTCGGTCCTCGCAAGCGGTGTCGACGTTCGAGCGTTGGACGATCTGCTTGTCCAGGCGACGATCTTTCTCACGGGGACGTTCGCGATCGTCTACGAGTACAAAAACAGACGACTCAAACGGCTCGAAGCGGCCGTCCCGGATCTCCTGGAGCGTCTCGCGAGTCTCAACGAATCCGGTATTTCGATCGTCTCGTCGTTCGATCGCGTCCGGCGTAGCGACATGGGCGAACTCGACGCGGAGATCAACCGAATCTGGCGCGACATGAAGTGGGGTGCGACGACCGAGGAGGCGCTTTCGCGGTTCGAAACCCGGGTCCAAACCCCCGCGGTAACCCGCGTCGTGACGCTCATCACGAACGCGATGCGCGCCTCGAACGAGATCGGGCCCGTCCTCCGTATCGCCGCCGAGCAGGCCCGATCGGACCTCCAGCTCCGACGACAGCGGAGACAGGAGATGTTCACCTACCTGGTCGTCGTTTACGTCTCGTTTCTCGTTTTCCTCGTTGTCATCGCCGCACTGGAGCTCGTTTTGATCCCGAGCCTGCCGGACGTCGGCGCGGTCGGCGGCGACGTGGGCGGGCCGCTCGAAGGGGTCGGAGGCGGCGACAGAGAGGCCTACCAGCTCGTGTTCTTCCACGCCGCGTTGATCCAAGCGACGCTCTCGGGAATCGCCGCCGGGGTCATGGGAAGCGGGACGATCAAGGACGGTATGAAACACGTGACGATCATGCTCTCGATCACTTATTTTACGTTGACGTTCGTGGTCTGACCGGCGTTCCTTTCGTCGCTCTCTTGTCGGCCCCCGCGGAATGCCCGGTATGGACGATAGATCGGGCGTTCGGGCCACCTACGAGCGGATCGCCGGCCACTTCGCGACGACGCGGGAGTACCCCTGGCCGGAGGTCGAATCCTTCTGTGGGGACCGGCGCGCCGACACGGCGCTCGACGTCGGCTGTGGGAACGGCCGCCACGTCGAACTCCTCGCCGAACACGCCGATCGGGTCATCGGCCTCGACGCGAGCCGGGAGCTTCTGGCGATCGCCCGCGATCGCGTCCCTGAGGCGGAGTTTCTGGAAGGCGACGCCGCCTCGCTGCCGATTCGGGACGGATCGGTCGGCCTCGCAGTGTACGTCGCGACGCTCCATCACCTCCCGACGCGTCGGCTCCGGCGTCGGAGTCTCGACGAGCTCGCCCGGGTGCTCGGCCGGGAAGGTGTGTCGCTCGTCAGCGCCTGGAGCACCGCCCACGACCGCTTCGATGCCGACGGCGACGCCGAGGCTGGCTTCGACACCGAGATCGACTGGACGCTCCCGGGCGGCGAGGCGGTGCCCCGGTACTATCACATATACGCGCCCGCGGAGTTCGACGCCGACCTCGCGGCGAGTGATCTCACCGTCCTCGAGTCGTTCGTTTCCAGCGGGAACTGCTACGCCGTGGTCGGCCCCGAGTAACATCCGCGGCCGCCGGGATCACCGACGCCGAATGCCGGGCCCGGGGAGCTGAAACAGCGCCAACCCGAGCAATGCGGCGATCGTCACGGCTGCCAGCGCCGTCAGGGAGACCCCGCCGAGCGGACCGATACCGATCGCCCCCGAAAGGATCCCCGTCGTGACGAGCACCGCGGCACCGAGTTCGACGCGTGCCGAAGTGGCGCCGGTTCTCGGCTGGAGGTACGGATCCAAGTAGCTGAATTTTTCGCCGACGCGAACGGCGTTGTCGTCCGCGTCGAAATCGACGACGCCGAGGTCGTCCATACGCGGGAGATGACACTGGTATAGACCGGTGTAAACGCGTTTGTACTGATCCGAAGACAGTTCGTCGGGAGCGACGCCGTACTCCTCGGCGGCGACTGCCGTGGAGAGTTCCTTGACCGACAGTTCCGGCCCCCGCCGACGAAGACGGGTCACCGCGGCCCGTCGCTTCCCGTTTCGGAGGACGTCAAACGCCTCCGATTTCGACAGCCCCGGTTCGCTCTCCTCGTCGGCGTGTCGTGTGTTCGCTCGGCCGCCGCGCCGGTTTTTCGGAACCACTAACCCCCTCATACCCAGTCCATCGGGACCCGAAGCCATTGTTAATGCGGACTTACCGGTGGTTAAACGGCTTTTAATCGCGGCGACAAGCGTCGGTGATCCCCACGCGTCCGTCGTCGGAACCGTACATCCGTGTAACCGTGCCTCATCGAGCGTACACCATGACGTTACTTCGAATCCACTCAGCGGTATATTCTCCGTTACTAACCGGGCCCCCCGTGTCGATGGAAACAGTATGCAGCATCCGATTGGTAGGTGTCGACGCGCTGTGCCCGACGGCGTCGTCGGCCCCGGCAGTCGTTTCGCTCGTTGTGACGGAGATGCCCTCTGCCCGGAGGTCGCGGATTCCCCGGCAACCGGCTGTCGATGCCGTCGTCCGGATCTGCTCGACGGTATCGGGGAGTCACCGATCCTGGGGCGTGCCAGGTGGTGCACGGTCAGTCGCTCCGGCGAACTGCCTCCCCGTCCCCGTCTCCTCCGGAATGACCCGGCCACGTGACGATCGAGGACGGTGGTTTCTGCGGTACGCGATACCGGGGGTCGTGCTCGCGGGGCTGGTGTCGTTACAATCCCTCGACACCGTCGAGTACTCCGAGTTTACTTTGGGTGCGATGACCACTGTGGGGGTGGCAGTGCTACTTCTCGTGGCGGCTGTCCACTACGCCGTCGTGTACCGGAGGCGGTGAGTTTCCGGCGAGGATGGTCGCGGACTCGCGAGTCGTTCCCTATGGGATCGATCCCCGCGCATCGAGCAGCGCCAGCAAAAAGAACCCGATCGCACCCACGATGATCCACAGCGGCGCCCCGACCCCGGCTACCGGGGCGACGTCGAGCAGCGATAAGAAGGGGACGCTGGAACAGGCGAGGGCACACCCGGCGACGAGGGGTGATCCGTCCGGCCGTTCGGGCGAGTCCAGATACGGTTCGAACTGTTTCGAACACGCACGCAACTGCACCGTTCCCCGATTCTTGTCGTAATCGAGCGCCCCGACATCGTCCATCATCGGCAAGTGATTCTGATACAGTCCGACGTACACCCGCTTTCGTTCCGAAGACGACAGCCGCTGGACCGTGGTGTCGTTTTCCGACGCCGCGATGTGCTCCGCGATGTCGCCTGTAGTCGAGGCTCCGTTCTCGAACAGATACTTGAGGACGGTTCGCCGGCGACTGTTGTACAACACTTCGAACAGTTCGTCCTCGGAGAGCCGTTCGGAGCGACCGGACGTTTCCCCGGGTGTCCCGCGTAGTTCCTCAAGTGATTCGGCGCGCTCGAGCGTTTCCCGTATACTGTCGCGACGGCTCCCGTCCCGCTTCGATCCCTGTTGTTCGCTCATCGTTCGTGGCCTCTGTTGGTGACATGATCACCATACTCATTGTTATGACAACCATTCGGTCCCGCCGGGGAGGATTTAATGAGGTGTTAAGCACCGTCGATGACCCCGGGCGCCGACGTCCGGTCCGAGACGGTGATAATGGTCGGTTACGTATCTTGTAATTCGACATCCTGCAGGCGGTTGGGACCCGGAAAACCATCGCCGGTATGGCACCGACTGAAGTCGTATAAACTGTCTACTAGGGAACACAATACACATAACAAAGCGTTGCTTTATCCATTATACAGCGGGAGCCACACATGAGAGACCGTATCAACCGCCGACGATTCGTCGCGTGTTCCGGCGCCGCGGGCATCGTCGGTGTCACCGGCTGCGTCGGTTTGGGTGAAGAACCGGGCGAGGAAGGCGGACAGAGCGAAGCGTCGTCGAACAGCGACGGCGAGCACGAACCACGCGAACAGCCCGACGGGTTCGATTTTCCACCCGGAGCGGACGAAAGCGGCATCGTGACCGAAACCGTCGTAGCGGGCGGCCGACAGTTCATCGACGAACGGGATCGGTATCGGACCGCCCAAAGATACGAACTCGACCCCTCGGACGCGCCGACCGACGAGATAGAGATCACCTACGACGTCGACGGGCTGCTCGTCCACGAACGAGAGACGCGAAACGGCGTCGAAATCAACCGATGGCGAACACCGGAGCGGACCGTCGCCCGATCCGTCGACTCCGATGCCGACCGAACCGGTCAGTGGGAAAGCCGGACCGCCGAGTCGACGAGTCCATACGGCAACGCGCTCGATCGGTACCCCTTCGAAGAGACCGCCATCCCGGCGCTGCTCGAGAGCGCAGCGCTGGAGTTCGACGGTATCGTCACCGAATCCGAACAGCCGTATGCCCGCTACACCGGCGAGATCACCCGTGCCGAACCACCCGTGCTCCGGCGGCCGAACAGTGCGCGTGTCGAGTACCGACTCGAATCGATCTCCGGGGGGAACGTCGCGATGCTTCTCGCCGAGAGCGGTGCGATCCGGTCCGTCGAATACGAGCTTTCCGGCGACGGGGTTCGACGGACACACGACGGTCCGGAGGAGGTCGGGATCGGGACGAGCGGTGAGTTAGACTTCGAATACGACGAGGGGCTCGAAACGCTCTCGGCACCGGAGTGGGCCGAAACACCCGATCCGAGCGCAACCCGTCGTTTCGAAATCGCGGAGACGAGTCTGGGCGAAACCTACAGTCTCGTTTCCGGACCGTCCCTCCCCGGCTCGGTGGAGCAGGAGTACGCGGAGTTTTATATCACGGCGCAGTTCGGGTCGGAGCGGTACATGGATCGGTACCGTCCGCGAAGGGAGTTTGACACCCGGGACGGCTTGCTCGCTTGGTTGGAGGACGGCGAGCTCCATTTGGACTGGTCGTCGTTCTCCGGACAGGACGCCTTCGTGGCTGCCGACCGGATAGAGCTGAGTATCTACCTGTATGCTCCTGAAAAGGGGCGCTCGCTGATCTTCCACGAAGTGCGCTCTCCGGAGTGACGCCCTCTCCGCCCGAAGCCGGAGGAATCCCGAGCGGCGAGGGGTCCAGGTCCGCAAGCACGACGCCGCAACTTCACGCGGCCCGTCTGCCCCGGTCGTCGTGAACGACGGTGCCAAACCGCCTGCGCTTCTGTCCACAGCGTTTTTGACGAGCAACGCCGCCAGAACGATACTCCGGCGGAAGGCGTCGGTCCCAGGTTATAGAACGCGAGGAGCACGCCCCGGGGCGGTTCACAAAGACCGGTTACTCGTCAACACAAGAGCCGTAACAAAGCCTTACTGGGCGGTACTCCGGGGTGATGGTAGTCGTTGACAGCATACGGATCGGTTCACGGTGTGGAGGCGTGGGCCGATGAACGAACCGCAAGCACTGACCGGGCGGGGAGAGACATGAGCGGGGAGACGGTCGAATCCGGATCGGCGGAGGGTACCTCGCCCCCCGATGGTGAGGAGTCCGAAACTCGGGTCGTTCCGGGCGAGTACACGTGGGAAGCGTTCATGCGCGAACACGGGTACGGCGACCAGATCGAACTGCTCTACCGGGACGTCGAGTCGAAAAAACCGTGGAGTGGGTTGCTTCCGTTCTCAAACGGTGGGGGACGGGACCTCCCCGAGCAGGACGACTGGAACCGCGTCGAGTTCGACCCCGAAACGTACCTCGGATACCCACCCCATGCGCTCCAAGATCGCCTGAGCGGAGCCGCAAGCGCGGCCGCCCGGATCGATCGATCGTTTAGCGCCTGGATCGACGAAACACCCGTTAGGAAAGGCGAGTACACGTGGGAACACTTCAAATGGGAGTATTACTACGAGCGCGGCCGAAGGCCGCGTACCCCGGACGGGGATATAAAGGAGTTCGACCCGGAGCGGTTTCTCGGGTTCGATCCGAACGATCTCGAATCGGTGCTCGGGGCGGGGAAAGCCCGCGCCGAAGAACTTCGCGAGCTCGAGGATCGGCGGACGGTGAACGTCAATCCACGGCTAGACGAAGACGAGTTCTTTTCGGACGACGACGATCGGACGACGATCGTGAATCGGTACGATCTGGAGAAGGCCGTCTCGATGGAACAAAAGCGGCACTTCATCGAGGAGGAGCGATACTGGATCAACAAACCGTACGCGTGCGTCGTTATCTTCCACTCGGCGAAGGAGAACGAGAAAAAATACTACGTGATCGAGCCGTACCTCAACGGGATCGAATCGGAGCTCGTGGAGTTCTTCTCCGGGAAACTCCGAACGAGTATCAAATATTCCGACGATGATATCGTCGCTCAAGGGGCCGACGAGGGTCGCCGGGACGTGCTTGAAGCGGAGACGAAATCGCTGATCGATCGAAACAACCTCCGGGCGTCCTCGACCGAAGGAGCGTCCTCGCCGAAGCGACCGCTCGAAGGCCTCACGGAGCTGAACGCGGCGGCACTGCTCGAATGCCTCGATCGGGTCGACGCGGCGTGGCTTCCCGATCGGGTCCGGACGGCCCTGCGTTCCGAGCGAGAGCGTCCGTCCCCGACCGAAGGGGCCGGAGAGGCCGACGAAATCTTGGCCCGCCCGGAGCCTGCGGTGCTCGAGGAGGATTCGGGGACGCTTACCGAGTACCAAATCGAGAAGTTGCTCTACGTGATCCGGCGTGACTTCATCGGCTACGGACGGATCGATCCGATCAAACACGACATCAACGTCGAAGACATCTCCTGTGACGGGTACAATTCGCCGGTCTTCGTCTACCATACCGACTACGAGAACCTGATCACGAACGTTCGACACGGCGAAGAGCGGCTCGATAACTTCGTTATAAAGCTCGCCCAACGCTCCGGGAAGGGGATTTCGAAACGCGAGCCACAGGTCGATGCGACGCTACCGGACGGATCGCGCGCCCAGTTGACGCTCGGGAAGGAGGTCTCCGATCACGGGACGAACTACACGATCCGGCAGTTCAACGACGTTCCGTTCACCCCGATCGATCTCATCAACTGGAAGACGTTCAGTCTCGACGAGATGGCGTTCCTGTGGCTCTGTATCGAGAGCAAGAAATCGCTCATTTTCGCCGGCGGGACCGCCTCCGGGAAAACGACCAGCCTGAACGCGGTGTCGCTTTTCATCCCGTCGAACGCGAAGATCGTTTCCATAGAGGACACACGGGAGGTCGAACTTCCCCAACGAAACTGGGTCGCAAGCGTGACGCGACCCTCGTTCAGCCAGGACAACGCCGGTGACGTCGACGAGTTCGATCTCCTCGAAGCGGCGCTCCGCCAACGGCCCGACTACATCGTGATGGGCGAAGTCCGGGGTGAAGAGGGTCGAACGCTGTTTCAGGTGATGTCGACCGGCCACACGACGTACACCACGTTCCACGCCGATTCCGTCGACGAGGTGCTCAAGCGGTTCACGACGGATCCGATCAACGTCTCGAAGACGTTGTTTACGGCGTTGGATCTCGTTTCCGTGCAGACACAGACAAAGGTGCAGGGCAGGAAGGTCCGCCGGAACAAAACGATCACCGAGATCAACTCCTACGACTCCGAAAACGACGAGATCAGCGTTCAGGACATCTACCAGTGGCAGCCGGAGGACGACGAGTTCAGACAACACGGGAACTCGAAAAAGCTCCAGGAGATCGCCTTCGACCGAGGCTGGTCGAAAGCCCAACTCGAAGCCGAACGGTTCGAGCGCCGGGCCGTCCTCTCGTATCTCATCACGAACGGGCTCAACACCTACACGGAGGTGGCGGCGACGCTGCAGGCGTACATCAACGACTCGGAGACCATCCTGACACTGATCGCAAACGGGGACCTCGAGGAGAGTCTCGAGGACCTCCGCGAGATGGAATCGGTGCTGATCGAGGTCGACCCCGAAAAGGAGGCGCTGGTTCCCCGCCCCGAACCCGACGAGGACGTTCTCGCCGAAGCAGATCGGGTTCTTCAGGCGGCCGAAAGCCGCATCTTCGAGCAGTACCGGGAAAAATCGTCGGGGACGCTGGTCGAGGCGCTCTCGACGGCCAAACCGGAGACGGACGTCACCGTGTCGGGAGAGTCCGGCGGTCAGCTCCCGGCGTCCGCCGGCGGCGAATCAGTGGGGAACTCGCCGGGAGAAGCGGCGATCGATGCCAACGGTACCCCGGTCGACTCCGAGGGGACGACACCCCTGGAAATATCCGAACCCGCCGGATCCGGGACCGATGTCGAAGCGAACCGAACAGAGGCCGAACAATCGGACGAGGAATAACCCATGGAATACGCATACGCTACGCTACTGTTGGACGAATCGGGCAAGGAGATCAACGAGGAGAACCTGACTGCGGTGCTGGAAGCGTCAGGCTACGCTGTCGAGACATCCCGGGTGAAGGCGCTCGTCGCCGCACTCGAGGACGTCGACCTCGACGGCGTTGCCGCCGATGTCGGCGTCAACGGAGCCGACCGGACGGGTCAGACGGCGCCCCACGACCGTACGGAAGCACCGGCCACGAACGGGGCAGCGGTTGATCCCCCGGAAGGAACCGACGAGATGTCCGGGGTTGAACCGGGCAACGAAGCGACCACGGAGAAGTGACGATATGAGCACGGAGCGCGTTACCGTCCCCGACACGGACCGGCGATCGTACGTCGACAGCCTCGTCGACGTGTTCGATCCGGTGTACGAGCGGCTGTTCGACGAGGGGAGTTCCTTCGTCGTCGATTTGGAGAAGAAACTCGCCGAGGCCCGGATGAGTGATTCCGTCGAGCGGTATCTCTCGCGGGCGCTTGCGTTCGGTATCGTAAGCGGCGTGATGCTGTGGCTGGTCGGCGTCGTCGGTAGCGCGGCGCTGGTGTGGACGGGAGTGATACACGTCGGAACGCTCACAGGGATCCGTATTCCGAGCGAGGCGCTCGTGAGTCTGGTCGAAGCGGTTCGGGTTCCGTTTTTGATCGTCTCGACCGGGCTCGTGCTCGGTGGAGCCGGATTCGCAACGGTGTTTGGAGCCTACATCGCCCGCCCATACAATCGAGCCTCGAGGCGGGAGCGAGAGATCGACACGCTGCTTCCCGACGCCGTGTCGTTCATGTACGCCCTCTCGCTGGGCGGGATGAGCCAAGTCGAGATTATCGAGACGATGGCGGAGGCCGAAGACACCTACGGCGAAGTCTCCCAGGAGTTTCGAACGATCCTCCAGGAGACGCGCTACTTCGATACCGATTACCGCTCGGCTATCCAGAAGCGGTCGGCACAGACGCCGAGCGCCGAGTTGAGTCAGTTTTTCACCGATATGCTGTCGATCATCGACAGCGGCGGAAGCATGACGGATTTCCTCGACGACAAGAAGGAGGTCCACTTCCGGGCGGCCAAGGAGGGACAAGAGCAGGACCTCGAAACCCTCGAGTTGTTCAGCGAGATGTACATCACCATCTCGTTGTTTCCGTTGCTTTTGATCGTGATCCTCGTTATTTTGGATATGATCGGTGGCAGTCAGACGATCTTTCTGTACGCGACGGTGTACGCGTTGATCCCGGGGCTGGGGATCGCGTTTCTGGTCATCGTCTCGACGGTCAGGACGGACGAACCGGGCGACGGGTACCTCGATTTCGGGGAAACCGAACGGCGCTTCGAGGACGGGCGGGAGTCCGGAGCACTGGGATTGGGGCTTATCAGCCAGTTCAAAGGGTCGTACCGAATCTTCGACCGGATCGCGAAAAGCGAAGGAACGAGCGAGGCGATCGACGTTATCAAACGGCCGCACGTCTTCCTCCGCGAACATCCGTTTTATACGCTGGCGGTGACCGTTCCGGCGGTGCTCGTGTTCGTGGTCGTCGCTGTCGCGACGGGGTCGGCCCCGACGTCGTGGAGCGGGGTCCTCGAACGGCCCGTCTGGTCGACGATCGTATACATGTATGCGCCACTGTTTGCGATCTGTGTTCCGCTTGCTGTTTTTTGGGAGTGGAACGTCCGGCGGCGTCGGGCCGTTCTCGACGGTCTCTCGGAGAACCTCCGGAAACTGGCGAGCGCGAACGCGACCGGCCTCACGCTCCTGGAGTCCGTCAAGGTGGTCGCCGACACGACACCCGGGAAACTCGGCGAGGAGTTCGATACCATGTACGCGAAAAGCCAGTACGGGATGCATCTCAAGGAGTCGCTGATCGTATTCAACAACAAGTACCACATCCCGCGGCTTGCCCGGACGGTGAAACTCATCGGCAAGGCCCAGGAGATCTCGAGTCAGATTTCGTCGGTGCTATCGACAGCGGCGAAGGCGACGGAGACACAGGAAGACATCGAACGGGATCGAAGACAGCGCGCGACGATGCAGGTCGCGATCATCATCATGACGTATCTCACGCTTTTGGGCGTGATGGCGCTTCTGAAAACACAGTTCGTCGACGTCATGGCCGAGGTCGCAGAGCAGACGGCAGGTACGACGAGCGCCGCGGGCGAGAGCTTCGGTGCAACGATGGATCTCAACCTGCTGTCGCTTCTGTTTTTCCACGCGGTGACCATCCAGGCGGTTCTTTCCGGGTTGGTCTGTGGCTACATCCGGAACGCGAATCTGGTGTCGGGCGTCAAATACGTAGTGGCGCTTTTGTCCGTCACACTGGGCGCGTGGATGGTGATCGCATGAGCGGCTCCCGACCGTGGACGGCGGAGAACGAACGCGGACAGACGCTTCCGGATTTCGCCGTCGGAATCGCCGTCTTTCTGCTTACGGTCGCCTTCGTCGCCGTGTTCGTTCCGCAGTTGACGGTTCCGTTCGACGATCAAGAACAGCCGGTCGTTGCCGAACGGATCACGAGCGATCTGACCGAGAACCTGCTCGCGGAACGGGAGGCGCCGTCGATGCTGAACGAGAGCCGTACGCTTTCGTTCTTCGAAGGGGAACTGGAACCCGAAGAGCTCGGGATCAACCCGGGACAGCCGGTAAACATCACGCTCAGAGACGCTCCAAGCGACGCCTCTGAGTCGGCGATCCTCTGTGAAGACGAGGCCGATGGATCGATAACCGACTGCGACGGTGGATCGAAACTCGCCGCCGGACCGTCGACACCGGAGAACGATCGGGCGGTCAGCACCGCCAGGGCGGCCGTGTTCACCGAGGAAACCGGCGCCGTACTCGAAGTCAGGGTGTGGTAAGATGGCCGACCGTGGACAGACATTCACGCTCGAAGCGTTCGTGGCGGCGATACTGCTCGTCGCGACCGTCGCCTTCGCGTTGCAGGCCGTTGCAGTCTCCTCGAACACGGCGAGCGTCGACGAGACGGAGCTGAAAAACCAGCACGCGGGTCTCGCCGAGGGCGTTCTCGATGAGGCCGTCGCGACCGGCTCGCTCCGGACGACAGTTCTGTACTGGAACGAGTCCGCCGAACAGTTCCACAACGCCGACGGGGACGAACGGTACACGTCACGACTCCCCCCCACACCGAACGGAACCGCGCTCGGGGACGCTCTGGAGCGGGCGTTCGGGGATCGACAGGTCAGATACAACGTCGAGTTACACTACCGTGACTCGGCCGGCGACCGGCAGACACAACGGCTCGTCGACTCCGGAACCCCGAACGACGATGCGGTCCGGGTCGTAGAGACGGTGACGCTGTACGACGACACCGCGCTCGTCGACGAGAGCGGAGCCCCGACGGCGACGGCGCTCGCGGACGCCGAGGAAGCGTTCTACGCTCCGAACGTGGACGAAGAGGGCCCGCTGTACAACGTGATCCGGGTGGAGGTGGTGCTGTGGACCTAACGGCGGCGTCCGACGACCGGGGGCAGATGATTCTCGTCGCCGCGATCGGACTCGCACTCTTGCTCACGCTGCTGGCGGTGACGCTGAACACCGCCGTATTCGCCGGAATTCACGCGGCGGAAACCGACGGCGGTCCGAACGCGGAACGGGGTGCGATCCAGTATCAATACAGCGCGGACCGAGCGATAGCTGGTTTGGCCGACCGGACCAATCGGGAGTACGACACCTACGATACGCTGGAGAGTGAACTCGAAGACGCGGTCGCTGCCTGGGACGGTCTCTCGAGATCGGAGTACGCACGCGACGGGAAAACGACGAACACATCTCTGGAGAGCGTAACGTACGAGAGTCGAATCGTACAGGACGAGCCCGGAGTGTTCGAAGACGGGTCCGAAGACACCGCGTGGACCGTCGCCGACGACGTGTCCGAGGTCCGTGGGTTCGAGATGGACGTACAGAAAGACGGACTCGCCGAGACGAGCGACTGTACCGGTGCGAACGCGTGTTTTAACCTGACGGTCGAAGGGTCCGGCGGAAACTCCTGGACGCTGTTCGTGTACGATGACGGCGGCATAAAGGCGACCGTCAAACCGGCTTCGGGCGATAACGAAACCTACGGTCCGGCCGGAACGTCGGCGGAACTCGACATCACCGACGGTGTCTTCGACGTCGACGGCTCCGGAGACGAGTTCACGACGTTTCTCGAGGACGACCTCGAGACACCGTACACGGTGACGTACACGAACGCGGACGCCGTCGACGGAACGTACGAACTCACCGTCGACGGGAAACTCGTCGAGGACGGGGAGACGATCGAGAGCGACCATCGATACGGCGTGAACGAAACGCCCAGAGTAGAGGCACGCATCGTCGCCGCCGACGTTGGCCTTCGGTACCGGGCGGCGGATCTGACGTACGAGACCGAAATCAAGGTGGTTCCGGGTGAGACACATGACTGATCGCGGCGTCTCGACCGTCGTGAGCTACGTTCTCGTTTTGGGGATCGTCGCGTTGTTGGCGTCGACGCTCGTCGCCGGGTTCGCACCGCTCGTCACTACCCAACAACAGGGGACGGTCCACGCCACGCTGGAGGTGCTCGGGAACGACATCGCCGGGGACATCAACAGCGCCGATAGGCTCGTGACGGACGCCGGCGGGAACGGGACGGTCGAACTCCGGACCCGGCTTCCGGATCGCGTGGGCGGAAGCACGTACGAGATCGGGTTCCAAAACAGGACCGGCGAGCGCGACCCAGTCGGCTATCATTACGATATCGAACTTCGGAGCACCGAACCGGAGACGACCGCCACCGTTCGGGTCCGATCGAACCGACCGCTCGAGACCGAGCCGGCGACAGTTGAGGGCGGGACGCTCGAACTCAGGCTCGCCGACGACGGGGACGGAACGAAACTGGTGATACGGAATGTGTGACGACAGCCGTGCCCAAAGCGAGCTTCTCGGATTCGTTCTGATCTTCGCGGTCGTGATACTCACGATCGCGGTGGTGAGCGCAACCGGAGTCGTCGGTTTCAACAACGCCCAAGACTACCAACGGACCGCCAACACCGAGGGAGCCTTCACCGTACTGGCGAACAACGTCGAGGACGTGACACGGATGGGTGCCCCCAGCCGTGGCACCGAGATCGGGATAACCGGGGCCTCGCTGTCGGTCGAAACGGAGCGTTCGAGTATGGACATCGCGCTCGACGGGGAGACGCTGGAGCTCGAACCCGACGGCGAAACCGGCTCGGTCGTTTATGATTCGGGGACGGGGACGACACTCACCTACCGAAGCGGCGCGTTGATTCGCGAGGACGACGGGAGTTCGGTGCTGTTTCGAGAGCCCGGTTTCGTCATCACGGACGAGGAGGTGATCCTTCCGATCGTTCGTCTATCGCCGGCGGGGACGAGCGAGGTCGGCGGAACGTCGAACGTCGACGTCCGGACGATACATAACGGAACCGAGGTTCCCGTCGAAAGCGAGGCGGTGGACGACAACGTCACGATCGTCCTCGAAACCCCGCACGTCGATGTCTGGCAGCGGTACTTCGAGGGGTTCGACGGGGACGGACCGATCACGGACGTCGACCCCGATCCCGGTGCGGACACGGTCGAAGTCCGGATCGAAACCGACCGGCTCACCGTCACTGTCGATCGGATCACCACGACGTTCCGGTGAGCCGTTCGTCCGCCGACGAAGGGAGCTATACATAACCGAGAGATCAAAGGGCCGAATCGTCCCACGATCACCTGAACGTGCGTTCTACGGATAAGCGAGGCGAGCGTCTCTGAGTCGTGCGGAAATCCTCGATTCCGCGAGTTAATGCAACGACGCTTCAGGATAGCCGCGGGACCCGTAGGCTCGCTCGATGGGGAGACGCCCCGCGTCCCGATCCGCTCGGCCCCGAGGCGGTTCAGGTTCGACGGGAAAATCGGGACGTAGTCCGCACCTCCGTTCCGCGCCTCTCGGGTCCGACAGACGGGGACGCGTCCGAGCCACGGAACACCGCAAAGCGGACTGTCACATCACGCTATCTTTCGGCTGACGTCGACGGTGACGTCGCTGGTCAGATCCAGATCGATCGCTTCCGGAAGCGCCTGTCCGCCCCGAAACTTCGGGATCGAGAGGCTGTTCGTTATTTTTCCGCTCCGGAGTTCCGTCGAGAGGTCGAAGACGACGTCGGCGAGATACTCGGTCCGGTCGCGCTGGTCGGGGACACGACGGCCCTCCAGACAGTGAAGAAGCGTGAGACTCCCGGTCTCGGCCGTTCGGGTCTTCAGCTCATTAAAAAAGGTCCGGTAGGCGTCCACGCCCGTCTCCTCGAGCAGCCGGATCGGATCGACGATCAGCGTCCCGGTCTCCGGGAGCGTCCCGATCGCCGTTCTCGCCTCCGCGAGCGGGTCCTCGGCCGTGATCCGGTGGACGCTGACTCCGTCGGTCGACGTTCCCGTCCGCTCGAGGCCGTCGATCACGTCCGCTTCGGTCCGCTCGGTCGTGAGATACACCGTCGGCCGGACGGCGGCCATCTCATAGAGAAACAGTTCGGATTGGCTGACCGGCGACGACAGAAGCGCGAGCACGCTACCCCGTGGAAGCCCGCCGTCGAGTTCCCGATCCAAGACGTCGATCCCGGTCGAGAGCGCGTCGGTCATCGGTGACACGCCCCGTCGACTCGGTCAGGTCGGCTCGGAGCAGTAGCGTCGTGCGTCTGGAGCGACTGTGCTCTGAACTGTTGACACTGAATCATCATCGATGCGCGGACGGACGGCGTCGAACGTCGTAGTTATGGATGCGCTGTAAGCCGGGCGAGGCCGGTAAATCGCGTTTTGTCGCGGGAAACGGCTGTTTGTAGCGGCGTATAATCTCGATTACAAACCCCCATCGGTTTCATTGGCCTGATAACGCCGTCCGGGACGGTCGCACACGGTGGTGATGCGTCGGCAAGCGTGGACGACCCGGGGGGTGTAACGGAAAGAACCCAACCATGAAACTGAACGAACTGAAACAACTGTTCGCGGAAGACCGAGCCGTCTCGCCCGTCGTGGGCGTGGCGCTTTTGATCGCTATCACAGTAATCCTGGCCGCCGTTATCGGCGGTGTCGTCCTCGGGATCGGAACCGGCGGCGCGGAGACGCCGCAGGCGCAGCTGAGCGCTGATTTCGGTGATGATAACGTCACCATATCGCACAACGGCGGAGAACCCCTCGACGCGGACGAGGTCGTTGTGCTTGATGAAGACGACGAAGAACTCACTACGTTCGATGGACTCACCGCTGGTCAGAGTACCGATGTTGGTGACGGTTCCGAGACTGAAGCGACCGTCATCTGGCAAGATCCCGACAGCAGCAGCGAAACCGTCCTCGCGGAGTTCGAAGAGTAACGACCACCAAAACAGGCTAGGACACCACATGAACCACACTACAGTCGGATCGGACGAGCGGGCGGTGTCGCCGGTCGTCGGCGCGGCGCTTTTGATCGGGATCACGGTGATCCTCGCGTCCGTCATCGGCACCGTCGTCCTCG
>LFFM01000015.1_pt1 | contig 91364 bp, 67 predicted proteins | sample 643131 | NCBI WGS metagenome assembly LFFM01 (sample SAMN03777445, study PRJNA286221) | soda lake metagenome | biome: soda lake; feature: Kulunda steppe; material: water; isolation source: sample Tc-Br brine of Tanatar trona crystallizer | place: Russia: Kulunda steppe | collected 2011-07 | reverse complement strand
CAGTTCTTCCGTTCCTTCACCCTGCCGCAGACCATCAAGCAGGATGACATCCGCGCCACGTACGAAAACGGCGTACTGGCAGTAGAAGTACCGAAAGCGGAAGAAACGAAGCCGCGCCGCATCGAGATTAGCTAAACCCTTGTAAAGGACCATGCGCTGGCGCATTGCCGTCAGCAGCAGCGCTCCCGGTTGGAATCTTCCAGCCGGGAGCTTTTGTTGTTGAGACACCCTTCGATACCGCCCTGTGCACCATGTCCGCCACTGCCCTCTCTTCTCTGCAGTCGTTTCTCGACCACCGCCTGAAGGAGCCCCTGCCCGGTACGGCGGCGCAATTGGAGATGGCCCCGGCCTACCGCATGGAACCGGCACAGGCGCAGGTGGAAGGGAAGGAGTGCCGGGAGGCAGCCGTGCTTGCGCTGGTGCATCCGCATGAGGACACCCTGGCCGTGCTGCTGACCGTTCGGCGGGGCGACCTGCACGATCATGCCGGGCAGGTATCGTTTCCCGGGGGCAGCCGCGAGGCGGACGAGCCGTGCCGGCGGACCGCCCTCCGCGAAGCGCACGAGGAAACGGGCCTCTCCCCAGACGATGTCACGCTCCACGGCGCGCTTACGCCCCTCTTCATTCCTCCCACGGCGTTCTGCGTTTACCCGTTTGTCGGCAGCACAAGCGGGCCGGTCGACTTTACGCCGGACCCGAACGAGGTCAACCGTATCGTGCACGCCCCGCTGCCGCGCCTCCTGGACCCCAACGCGCGATGCTGCGAGCCATGGGACTTGCATGGCACAACGGTGATGGTGCCGTACTTCGATGTGGCGGGCTGCACCGTGTGGGGCGCTACGGCGATGATGCTGGCGGAGCTCATCGCGGTGCTGCATGAAGCGCCGGGGTTGGCTACGCGATCCGGATAACCTCGCACAGCCCAGACCCGCCGCCCGCACCAGCTTGGACCATGGCCCTGGGCTGTTATGACAGGCTACACACCTTCATCCAGCACCTCGACGTTCGCTACCCCTCCATCCCGCAGCCGACGCTCCACATCGCTCAGCACGGAGGCGTCGACCGTGGTGGACGGCATAATGGTGGCGTTCAGGTCCCGTCCCTCCCCCAGTTCGCGGACGTAGTCAGCCAGTTCCTCCATCGCCACGGGTTGCCCGTTCACCAGCACCCGCTCATCCGACTCTACCGCTACCGTTAGCGATTGCCCAACAGGGGCACCGTCCGCTGCCTCGTCCTGCAACCCAACCTCAATGTCACTCTCGGGCGGTGGCGCTTCGTTGGGCTCGCCACAGGCCAACAACACCACACACGAGAGCAAGAGGGTACACGCAACAGCTGCGAATCGGGATACAGACCAGGACATGGGAGACGAAATAATGTTGTTGATACGCAGGAATAAAGCCGGTTCATAGCTACCCTGTTGCTACCTGACAAAGCCTGCCGGGTTCGACCAGGGCCGTGCTACGCTGCTCCCAGGGGAGCGGAAGGTACGGGGCGGGGCTGTTCGGACTGTGCCACTGTTTCCAGCAGGTCGTCGTACGCGGTAACGTGGGTGGTCCATCCGAGGGGTTCGGCGATGCCTTTGAGGGTAGATAGCGGCAACGGACGCTCGTCGCCCCCCAGGATGGACGCGAGGTGAGCAAAGAGGTCATCCTGGGTGTCGTACAGGATAGGGGCATGCAGCAGCGGGCGGTGCAGTTCCTTCGGGATCAGCTCCGGGTAGCTCAGCCGGCGGGGCAGCAGCGGATGGCAGCCGCAATAAATGGCCTCCATCATGGCAATGCCAAAGAATTCGTGGATGGCGGTAGAGACCACGAGATCCGCTCGGTGCAGCAAGCGGCTGTACTCGTCGAAGGTATCCGCGTAGCCATAGTGCAGGATCCGTTCGGCATAGCGCTCGAACGCCCGCTTAAAGGCCTCGGGTTGCGTGCGGAAGTGCTTGCCTGCCAGGATCAAGCGGAAGTCATACCCTGCATCATCCAAGCGATTCATCACCTCGAAGAACGCCCCGGGATTCTTGTCATACTCCCAGCGCTGATTCCACAGGATAGTGTAGGGCTGGGTTGACGGGCGGGGGCCCTCAGCGTCGCGGTAGGCTTCGTGGGCTTCCAGATCTAATCCCAGGTACAGCACCTCGCTCCGGGCCTTCAGCTCGTGGACGGTGTGAATGTTGGTGTGGTCGGGGAAGTCGCGCAGCAGCGAGGGCAGCGCCTCCATGAACTCGTCGTGGTGAAACTGCGAGTTAAACACCAGGCGGTCGGCCGCCAGCCCAGAGAGGTAGTTGATGATGCCGTAGGCTCGGTCGCGCGTCTGCCCCTCGGGGATAGGGTACGTCAGTTGGTTCTCGTGAAAGAACACCACGGTAGGCACGTCGCTTAGCATCGGCCGGGTGAGCGACAGAAACGCCGGCAGGTTCACCATGTCTGAGGCAAAGATCACATCCGGCACAAACCCATCCTCGTAGGCCTTGATCGCCTTTTGCGCCAGCGATACCGCGCCGCCCTCCATCCGCCATCGCCAGAACCGCCCGGGGAGCGTGACGGTCTTAACCGTATGCCGGCTATGCTTGACAAAGCTGTCGAGAAAAACGCGGTGGGAGCCGCCGTACCAGGGCTCCAGGGCAAGAACATTCACGGGTAGCAGGGGTGCGGTTTGAGTCACAGATGCACCGTTGCACGGGCGATGGCGCAGGATGTGCCAGCCGGTTGCAGGCCAGGGAGAAAAGCGTGATATTGAGGATGGCCTTCTCGCCTTTTGCCCCCGGTCGTTGCCGCCGTTTGCCGCCAGCCGCTCTTGCCCATGCGCCTGCCGCCCTCTACCCTGCCATCGCTGCACTGGCTGCAGCAGCACACGGCCGGCCTCTTGCGCCTGCTCTATCCGCCGCAGTGCCTTGGCTGTGGGGCATCGGTTTCGGAGGCACACGTTCCGCTGTGTGCCCCCTGCGTGCGGCGCCTGGAGCGGCCGGACCCGGAGGCTGTGCTGGCCCACGTACGGCAGCTTCCCGGCGGTGAGCCCGTAGCGTCTGCGCAGGCGCTCTGGGCGTTCGATACAGGCGGTGTGGTGCAACGCGTGCAGCACAGCCTGAAATACGGCAACCGCCCGGCCCAGGGGCGCACGCTGGGGCGCTGGATGCGTCATCTCTTCCCCGCAGCGCATACGGGGGAACGCCTCGTGGTGCCGATCCCCTTACATCGCACCCGGCAGCTGGAACGTGGCTACAACCAGAGCGCGCTCCTGGCCGAGGGACTGGCCGATGCGCTGGGCGCATCGTATCAGGAGGCTCTTCAGCGTACCCGGGCCACCGCCTCACAGACCCGCCTCAGCCGGAAGCAGCGCCAGGCCAACGTGGCCGACGCGTTTGCCGCACGTTCGCCACAGACACTAACCGGTGCGACCATCTACTTGATCGACGACGTCCTCACCACCGGCGCCACCCTTACTGCAGCAGCTGCCGCCCTCCATACGGCCGAGGTCGCCGCCGTGCATGTGGCAACACTGGCATTTGCGCGCAGCTAAAACCCGCTATCTATCCCGGCTACAGGGACTTAGGCAACTTTAGCGACAGGGACCCGTCTATAGAGAAGCAATGAAGTCACATAAGTACGCGCGTCAATCGCTGCCGTAGTGCAGGATCAACGCGCTTCTGGCTATTGAGTGTGCGAGGGACACATGGATGTGGGTACGCAGGACCTCCGCTGGGTTCGTGGGTTGATGGGGCTTCTGGCCCTGGGCATCATCGTGGTGATGACCGGCTGCAGCAGCAGCGGCGAGGCAGTAGGTAACGAATATACCACGCAAGATACAGCAGCGGTGGATATCGACGACAACGACCGCCTGCGCGCGACCCGTGTGGAAGACCTGCTCGTTGGGCGCGTGTCTGGCGTGCGGGTGCAGCAGTCGGCCCGTGGCCTCCGCGTGATCATTCGCGGGCAGAACAGCATCGTGGGCAGCAGCGAGCCGTTGTACGTGGTGGACGGTATGCCCATCGAAGCAGCTCCTGGGCGCGCACTCATCGGCCTTAATCCGCGCGACATCAAATCTATTCGCGTGCTGAAAGACCCCGTTGACACCTCCATGTACGGCATGCGCGGCGCCAACGGCGTGGTCATCATCACGACCCTCACCACCTCAAGTCGCCCTGCGTCCGAGGATTCGTCCGACGACGATGCATCAGTGGACGACTGACCCTCTCCATCCCATCTCGCCCCCTGACGCCATGGCCACGCCTCCACTACACAGCCTCCTCCTCTCGCTCTTCGTCGCGTCCTGGCTGCTTGTGGGCTGCGGGAGCACTGGTGGGGCTACCGATGCTGAGATCGACGCCCAACAGCGCAGCGAGGTGACGGGCGAAAACCTGGAGACTGCCAAGGCGCGGTCGCAGAAAGTGGAGCAGTTGCTCATCGGCCGCGTCGCGGGCGTCCGCGTGGAAGAGCTCCCGGGCGGCGGGATCCGCGTCACGATTCGTGGCCCTGGCACGATTTACGGCGACACCGCCCCGCTATACGTCGTGGACGGGATGCCGGTCGAAAGCCGGGGCGGCGGGCTGTGGGGCATCAATCCGCGCGATGTTGAGTCCATTCGGGTGCTGAAGAACGCGGCCGATACGGCGATCTACGGGGTGCGCGGGATGAACGGCGTGGTGCTGATTCGTACCGTCGGGGCCTCGGGCCGACACGGCATTCAGCCCACGCGTGAAGGGTAGTCCTGCTCAACCCGCGGCCTGCTCTTTTTTGTCAAACACCTTGTCAAACTTCGCCTCCGTGGGTGGGAAGTCGAAGGCCTTCACTTCAGCACAGGCCTCCTCCGCGCCGTGCTCTCGGTCCATGCCGCTATCTTCCCACTCAATGGAAAGCGGCCCTGTGTAGCCCACCCGGTTGAGGGCACGAATCACTTCTTCGAACTGGATAGATCCCCGGCCGATGGACCGGAAGTCCCAGTAGCGGTCGCGGTCGCCAAAGCCGGTGTGCCCCCCAAAAACGCCGACGGGGCGCGGGGTGTCAGCCCACCAGACGTCTTTCATGTGGGCGTGGTAGATGCGGGTGCCGAAGCGGTGGATAAACGCCACATAATCGACGCCCTGATAGCCCAGGTGGCTGGGGTCGAAGTTAAACCCGAAGGCGGTGCGGTGGTCGATGGCTTCCAACGCGCGTTCCGCAGAGCGGATATCGAAGGCGATTTCGGTGGGATGCACCTCCAGCGCAAAGCGGACACCTTCCTCGTCAAACACATCGAGGATGGGATGCCAGCGCTCGGCAAAGTCCTCAAATCCGGCCTCGATCATGCCTGGCTTGAGCGGCGGGAAGGCGTAGAGCAGATGCCAGATGGAGCTGCCCGTGAAGCCGTTCACTACGTCTACGCCGAGCTTTGCCGCCGCGCGCGCCGTGTCCATCATTTCATCGGCGGCACGCTGCCGCACGCTCTCGGGGTCGCCATGGCCCCAGACGTGATCCGGGAGGATGTCCTCATGCCGGCCGTCGATGCGGTCGCACACGGCCTGCCCCACGAGGTGGTTGCTGATGGCAAAGACGCGCAGGCCGTGTTCGGCGAGCAGATCGTGGCGCCCCTGGCAGTAGGCCGGGTCTGCCAGGGCCTGCTGCACGTTGAAGTGATCGCCCCAGCAGGCCAGCTCCAGGCCATCGTAGCCCCAGGAAGCCGCTTTGGCAGCGAGTTCGTCGAGCGGCATATCCGCCCATTGTCCGGTAAACAGCGTTACAGGTCGTGCCATGGGTTGTGCAGTCGGTCAGTCAAACAGCAAACGAAAGAGGTTCTGGCAGAAGCCGAGCGCCTGCGCTACAGCGTCCAGCCCTCACGCACGTCTTCACGGGCGAGGTAGGCGTTGGCATCCGGCAGGTTGGTCACGCGGCGCGCATCGGCATCCCAGTGAATACGGCGGTTGCCGGCCCGCATGGACACCACGCCCAGCAGCATGATCTCGGTGAGGCGTGCGGCGTAGCCAAAGTCTTGCGAGAGCTCCTCCTCCCCCTTGATAGCCCGCACCCAGTTCATCTCGTGGCTCTCGTCCTGAATGCGCCGGTAGCGCTCCGGCGGCATGCCATAAGCGGCCATTTGGTCTTCCGGCAGCAGCCGCGGGTTGGCGCCGTACGTTTCGTGGATAAGCGTGCCGTCGTCTCCCGTGTAGATGACCCCACCCAGGGCATTCAGCGATTCATCCTCGGGCAGCCCGTCGGGCCGCGGGGGCTGCAGCCCGCCATCGTACCAGGTGAGCTTCACCGGGGGTTGGTCGCCACGGGCGGGGAAGTTGAAATAAGTCATCGACGCGTGCGGCCAGGAGACGCCGTTGAAGGCCGACGACCGCGTTTCGATAGTGTCCGGATAGCCGAGGTCGAGTGCCCATACGGGGTGGTCGATGAGATGGGCGCCCATATCCCCGAGGGCACCGGTGCCAAAGTGGAACCAGCCGCGCCAGGCGAAGGGGTGATAGGCCGGGTCGTACGCAATGGCTGGGGCCGGCCCCAGAAACAGATCCCAATCGATATGCCGCGGTTTGCGCCGGAGCATCTCCGGCTTCTCCATGCCCTGTGGCCAGATCGGCCGGTTCGTCCAGGCGTGGACCTCACGCACGGGGCCAATGGCGCCATCCTGCAGGTATTCATTCACCAAACGGGCGTCATCCAACGAGTGGCCCTGGTTACCCATGGCGGCTACCACACCGGTCTCATCAGCCACCTGCGCGAGGGTATTAGCTTCCTCGATGGACCAGGTGAGAGGTTTTTCCACGTACACATGCTTGCCTCGCTGCATGGCCTCTTGCGCAATCACCGCGTGGGTGTGGTCCGGCGTGGCGATCATGACGGCGTCAATCGCGTCGTCCATCTCGTCCAGCATACGGCGGTAGTCCTGATACACGGCCGCGTCCGCATACGCGTCGAAGGCATCGCGGGCGTGGTGCAGGTCGATGTCGCAGAGCGCAACGATCTGCTCGCTATCCATCGCGCGGATCTTGTTGTGACCGACGCCGCCAACGCCCACGCCGGCAATGCCGAGGGTGTCGCTGGGCGCCTGGTAGCCGGGGCCGCCCAGTACGTGGCGGGGCACCAGCGTAGCGCCCAGCCCGGCCAGGGCCGCGCGTCCAAGAAAAGAGCGGCGGGAAAGGGAATCACTCATAGAAATACGTGCGGCGTAGTTAGCGGAAGATCAGCGGCGCGGTTACGCCGGCGGTGTGTAGGAGGCATCGACCCAGGAGCTGTCCTTACCGCTGCGCACGGCGGTGTGGATGAAGTGCACGCCTCGGGCGCCGTCTTGCACGGTGGGGAAATCCAGGTCGGCCGGATCGGGCGTGCCGCCGTTTTCGTGGGCGGCGATGGTGCGCAGCGCGTTGCCATACAGGTTGGCGAAGGCTTCCAGGAATCCTTCGGGATGGCCGGCCGGCGTGCGTTCCAGACGGCTGGCGGAGGTGTGAAGGTAGTCGTGCCCGGCGCGGTAGAGCTGCTGCGGGCCCTCCAGCGGTCGGAAGATGAGCGTGTTAGGCTCCTGCTGGGCCCACTCCAGCGCGCCCTTGGTCCCATAGACGCGCAGGCGCATGTTGTTTTCTTCGCCGGTAGAGATCTGCGAAGCAATCAGCACGCCGCGTGCCCCCCCTTCGTACCGGAGCAGCATGTTGGCATCATCCTCCAGCGCCCGTCCCGGCACAAAGGTCGACAGATCGGCGCACAGCTCGTCGATCTCAAGACCGGTCACGTAACGGGCCAGGTGCTCGGCGTGCGTGCCGATGTCGCCAATGGCCGAGGAGATCCCGGCCCGCTCGGGGTCAGTGCGCCACTCGGCCTGCTTGGAGCCGGCCTCTTCCACCTTGGTGGCAAGCCAGCCCTGTGAATACTCAACCACCACTTTGCGGACCTCACCCAGCGCGCCGTCGGCCACGAGGTGGCGCGCCTGCTTCACCAGCGGATAGCCGGAGTAGTTGTGCATGAGCAAGAACACGCGGTTGTGCTCTTCTACCAACTGGCAGAGATGCTCGGCCTCCTCTACGGTGGTGGTCATGGGCTTCTCGCAGACCACGTGGAAGCCCGCCTCCAGAAACGTGCGCGCCATCGGGTAATGCAGGAAGTTGGGCGTCACGATAACGACCACATCGATGCGCTCGCTGGCTGGCAGCGCCGCTTCTTGCGCGGCCATCTCCTCGTGTGATTCGTAGACGCGAGCCGGGTCCAGGTGCAGGTGCTCACCCTGCGCGCGCGACTCCTCAGGCACGTTGGAAAAACAGCCCGCTGTTAGCTCGGCCAGCCCATCCATCCCAATGGCTTTGCGATGGATTTCACCAATGAAGGCGCCAGGGCCGCCGCCCACCATACCGTAGCGGAGCTTTCTGTTGAGAGGCATAACGTGAGGGAGGGGTTAGTCGTAAAGATTGGTGAGGTAGGCGTAGCTATCTGCTACGGTAGCGAGCGGGTCGTGGGGGTTGTCGTGCTCCACGAAGGCGTGCGCGATGCGGCCCTGTGCCTGCGCCACCTCAAAGATGTCCGCAAAAGGGATCGTCCCGGCGCCGACGGCGACCATCGACGGATCGTCGTCGGGCGCATAATCCTTGACGTGATACAGCGGGAAGCGCCCGGGATGGTCTTCGAGGTAGGCGATGGGATCTGCACCGGCGGCCACGACCCAGAAGAGGTCCAGCTCGTAGTCGACCAGCGACGGCTCGGTGCGCTCCAACAGCAGATCGAACGGGACGGTGCCGTCGATGGGCTCAAACTCGAAGTCGTGATTATGGAAGGCAAACTGCAGCCCAGCGTCAGCGCAGCGCGAGCCGATATCATTGAAGGTGTCGGCCAGCGCGCGGTAGTCGTCCAGCGTCTGCCGCTCCGCTTCCTGAATCCAGGGGCAGACGATGTACTCGTAGCCCAGCGCCTGCGCCTCTTCGATCGTTTCTGGGAGGGCATCGGGGGTGAGCTGCGGAAGCTGGCGGTGGCCGGCGGGCGCGCGGAGGCCGGCTGCGTCCAGTGCGGCCCGGAAGTCGGCGGGCGACAGGCCATGGTACCCTGCCGTCTCCACTTCATCGTACCCGATTTCAGCCAACGCCTCCAATGTGCCTGCCACGTCCTCGTCCAGTAGCGACCGGAGCGTGTAGAGCTGAACGCCCATGGCAAAAGGACGCCCCGCGACCGCATCTTCGGCGTCTTCAAGTTCAGGCACGGCATCGCCGTTGGCACAGGCGGTGAGGCCCAAGGTACCGGTGCCAAGGGCAGCCAGCGCGGAAGCGGTCAGGAAGGTACGGCGGTTCATAGCACAAGGGGGATAGTGAGAGAGCCACAATGGAACACATCCATCCATCACACGGCCCACGTCCGCCCGATCTCCTCCAGCGGCTCGCAGCCGTCATACCGCCCCGGCACGTGTATGTACTGCAGTTCCTCCGTGGCGCCGGGCTCCGAGGTGTAGTAGCCCACCATCGTCAGCTCTTTGAGCTTGTAGAAGAACGGCACCAGCGTCACCTCCAGCTGGGGCGGCTGCCGGGTGCCATCGACCACGTCCACCGGCTCGCTGTACGTGGCCCAGGCCGCGCTCATCTCCACCGTTACGGTTTCACGGGATGCCCCGTCGGCCGCGTCCACGAGCTGCTGCATCAGCGTATTACGCTCCTCGGACGTCAGCCCGCGGATGCCATGCCCGAAGGACGACCGCGCCATGGCGTTGGCCTCCTCCAGCCTTTCTACAAAGTGGGCCCGTTCGTCGGGGACCATCCAGTAGGTGAGCATCTGGTCGATGAACCGCTCGATGCCGACATCCCCTGCGCCAGGAGTATCGGTGGTGGGGATGATGGTATCGGCCAGCAGACGCAGGCGCTCGGCGGCGTCTGCCGAGAGCGTTTCGGGCGTCCAGCCGTCAGCATCTGGCGCCTGGCAACCGCTCATCACGCCGGCTACGGTAGAGAAAGAGAGCGCGCCACCTGTCAGGAAGGCAATGCGGGTAAGGGCTTCACGTCGGTTCATAACAGCAGGGTAGGAAACGGATGGGAAACGCGCGGAAAGGCTACAATGCGCCGTTGTTGACTTGCGCCACCGCATAGTCGACAGCGCGCGCGGTCAGCGCCATGTAGGTCAGAGACGGGTTCTGGCAGCCCCCCGAGGGCATGCACGCGCCGTCGGTAACAAACAGGTTGGGGACATCGTGGGCCTGATTGTGGCGATTGAGCACGGACGTCTCCGGGTCCGCACCCATGCGGGCCGTCCCCATCTCGTGGATGCCCTCGCCCACGGCGTAATCGTCCAGGAACGGAGTCACATTCGTCCCGCCGCAGGCGTCCAGCATTTCGGCCGCTTGCTCGGCCATGTCCTGCCGCATATTCTGTTCGTTGTCGCTCAGCGAGGCATGGAAGCGTAGCACGGGGAGCCCCCACTTGTCAGTCACCTGCGGGTCCAGTTCCACGTAGTTCTCGTAGCGCGGCAGCATCTCCCCGAAGCCCAGCAAGAACATCGACCACGGCCCAGGCTCCCGCAGCGACTCTTTGAAGTCGACCCCGAAGCTATCCGAGCCGATGCCCCGTGCCCAGCCTGCCCGTGAGGCGCCGCCCTGGTAGCCGTAGCCGCGCAGGAAGCCCTCTTGCTGATCATCGCCAAGGTTGCGGAAGCGCGGGATGTAGATGCCGTTGGCGCGGCGGCCGTGGTAGTACTGATCCTCGTACCCGGGCATCTCGGCAAACGCGCCGGCTTTAAACGGGTGGTCCATGAGGTAATGACCGAGCGTACCGCTGGCGTTGGCCAGGCCATCGGGGAAGTCGTTGGAGGTGGAGTTGAGGAGGATTTGCGTGGACCCCAGCGCGGAGGCGCACAGGAAAACGAGGCGGGCGTGAAACTCCACCGTTTCCTCTGTTTCGGCGTCAATCACCCGAACGCCGCGGGCGCGGCCCATCTCCGGGTCGTAGATTACCTCGGTTACGATGCTGTTGGGGCGTAGCGTCATGTTACCCGTCTGGCGAGCCGTCCGCAGCCCGCCTACCTGCGACGAGTAATAAGCGCCGTACGAACACCCCCGCGAGCACAGGTTGCGGTACTGGCAGGCTCCACGCCCGTTGTGGGGCTGGGTGAGCATGGCCGTCCGCCCAATCGTCATGGTGCGGCCCGGAAAGTTGTCCTCGATCCCCGTGCGCAGATCCTTCTCCACACAGTTCATGTTCATGGGCGGGAGGAAATTGCTGTCGGGCAAGTGTGGAATGCCTTCTGCCTGCCCACTGATGCCCACGTAGTCTTCAATGTAGCCATACCAGGGCGCGAGCTCGTCGTAGTCGATCGGCCAGTCAATGCCGTGCCCGTCCCGCGAGGCTGCCTTCAGGTCAAGCTCGCTGAGGCGGTAGCACTGCCGACCCCAGGTGAGGGAGCGCCCCCCTACCTGATGGCCACGAATCCAGAGGAAGTCGCTGTCCTCGGCGAGCGTGTACGGGTTGTCGCGGTCGTTCACAAAGAAGTGGGCGTTGCTCTCGTTCACCGGCCCGGCCTGCGACTGCACGTACTGCTCTTCCTGCATCTTGCGGCGGTCGGTCTGCCCACGAAAGGGCTCGTCCCAGGGGCGGTCCTCTTCGGTTACGTAATCGACCGAGTGCTGCACGTTGCGCCCCCGCTCCAGCACCAGGGTCTTCAGGCCTTTCTCGGTCAGTTCTTTGGCGGCAATCCCGCCGGAGATGCCCGAACCCACGACAATCGCATCGTAGGTCTCAGGGCCGTTCAAAATGGACGCGCGTGCACGCATGGGGTAAACAGGGTAAAACGATGGGAAACAACGGTGATCGGCACGGAGGGGCAGTGCCAGGACTTCAGTACGAGGTACAATTGCAGCAGCCTAAATCGCGACCAACGCAAGGCCTATCAGTAGTGGACTTACAGTGGACTCACTTCTTCAGCCATCTCTTCCGGATCTTCCTCATCATCCAATACCTTGTCGTGGAAGGCCAGAATGAAGAAGATCATGATCACAGCGGCGAAGGCGGCCGGAATGAGCCAGAACCCAAACCATTCGGCCAGGGGCAGCCCGGCGCGTTCGTCCAGGAAGAGATTGTAAATATAGCCGGCAATCTGCGCGCCTACCAGCAGGCCCACGCCGTAGGTCGCCAGCACGATGAGGCCCTGCGCCTGCCCACGCGTCTTGTCGGTGGCTTTCTTGTCAACGTAGATCTGGCCGGTCACGAAGAAGAAGTCATACGCCACACCGTGCAGCGCAATACCGGCGATAATCATCCACGTCACGGGATCAGGGGCGCCCATGGCGAAGAGCAGGTACCGCGCTACCCAGGCCAGCATGCCCATGGCCAGCATCCACTTCACGCCCAGCCGTACAAAGAAGAAGGGCATCAGCACCATGAAGATAGCCTCCGACATCTGCCCGATAGTTTGCACGCCGGCGATGTTGTTGAATTCGGCAGCCTCCAGGAAGAGCTGGGTGAAGTTGTAGTACGCCGCCAGCGGAATGCAGAGCAGGACGGACGCGGCCAGGAAGACGTAGAACGCGCGGTCGCCCAGGGCTTTCAGCGCGTCGATCCCAACGATGGACTTCACGCTGACCGGCTCGCCCTTGGCCGGCGGTGGGGTGTTAGGGAGCGAGAAGCTGAAGAACCCAAGCACAAGACTGGCCGCGCCTGCCAGGTACAGCGGCGCTGCCGTGCGTTCGGGGATGTCGGCCGTCACGTACACCAACACGAAACTGATGGTGAGGCCCGCCACAATCCACCCAATCGTACCGAACACGCGGATGATGGGGAAGTCCTTCTCCTGGTCCTCAATGTGCGAGAACGCCACACTGTTGGCCAGGCTGATGGTGGGCATGTAGCACAGGTTGTAGGCCAGCAACATCAAGATAAACAGCGTGGGGTTGATGCTGGTGAAGGGCACCGCAAACATCAGGATGCCGCCCACGATGTGCAGGAGGCCATACACCTTCTCGGAGTCGAAGTACCGATCCGCAATAAACCCCAGGAAGAACGGCGCAATGATCGCGGCCAGCGGATTTACCGTAAACGGCCAGTGGGTGAGATCGCCCATGCCATGATTGGCCATGTACACGGCGATGACCGTGTACCAGGCTCCCCAGATAAAGTACTGGAGAAACATCATCGTGCTGAGCCGGACCTTGGTCGAGGTCATGCGGAAGCGGGAGTTGGTGCAGAGGGATAGACGCGGACGTTGGCGTGCGCGGAAACGCTGGGGTAGCCGGCACAGGCCGCACGGGCGCGCTATACGCGGAGATTGGGCGTAAGCGCTTACAACATGCACAGCGCGGCCTACTGCCCTATAGTATAGGATGCCCCACGGAATAAAACAATTATTTCACGTGGTGGGCAGGATTCGTACATGGCGGGGTGGGAGCGCTTTCATGCGCCCCTCATGTAGCCCGCGTACAGCACGTGCACAGCCGCTGGGCCGCGCACAGGGCACTGGCCGGCACGCTATTGCTCGAGATCCCGCACCCAAATCTGCCGAAACTGTACATGATCGCCGTGGTCCTGCAGGCGTAGCGGCAGGCGAGCCTCGTGGGCCTCGTAGCGGGGGCGCTGGTAGTGCCCCACCGGACCGGTCAGCTCCACCCCATCCTGAACAAGCACGCCGTTGTGAAAGACCGTCATCTTGGCCGGGCGGGCCAGTTCGCCGCTTTCATCGAAACGGGGCCGCTGGAAGTGGATGTCGTAGGTCTGCCATTCCCCGGGCGGGCGCATGGCATTGACGAGGGGCGGGTACTGCCCGTAAATGGCCGCCGCCTGCCCATCCGGATAGGTCTGGCTGTCGTGCGACTCCAGCACCTGTACTTCGTAGAGGCCCATCAGGAAGACGCCGCTGTTGCCACGCCCCTGCCCTTCCCCTTCGATGTCTTCCGGCACCCGCCACTCCACCCGTAGCTGCACATCACCAAACCCTTCCCGCGTCTGGATGTCGCCCGTACCAGGATCCACCTTCAGGAGGTCATCCTCCAAGATCCAGGGCGCCGGGCTTCCGTCCTGCGCAGCCCACTCGGCCAGGTCGCTCCCGTCGAACAGCACAATAGCATCGGAGGGCACCGGTGAGGGTTCGGCAGGCGCCGGCCCAGGATTTACGCGCGGAGGCTGCGGGCGGTCTTCGTCGTGCACCTCCCAGTAGATGGGGTTGCGGTCGGTGCGGTCTTGCGCATCGGAGGCCGCCACCGCGACGAACGCCGAGGCGAGCAGCACGGCCGTCAATAGGATAGGAAGCGAGGGGGAAATGTCGGACATCGTAACAGTGGTCAGATGAGGGAGGATATAAGGTGTGAAACGACAGCATAGGCCACCGTTAGTGCGCGTGGGCCGAGGGGGCTGTCAGCCGAAACGGCACAGGTTCGGCAGAGACGGGCTCTGGAACGTGGGTGCCTTCCACAATACGAAAATACTGATTGATGGGCACGTCGCTGGCCTCAAACGGCGTGCTGTCGGGGTGCGGCCAGGTGATGGTGAGGCGGTCCACCTGCGCAGCCGGCCCCACCCCGATGGTCTGCTCTACCGGTGAGGCGCCGAAGCTGCCGCCGGTGCGGACGGTGCGGTGGATGGTTTGCTGCTGACCATCGGCATCCGTGATGTCGAGGGCGATGCGTGCACCCAGCGCGGCCCGGTTGGCGGTGGTGCCTTCGAGTCGCAGCCCGATCCAGTTGTTGTCGTGACCGGGGTGGGCAAACAGCACGTTATGGGCCTGATCGCCTTCCACCGCCCCACCCATCACACTGTAGATGTCGAGGTGGCCACGCCGGGTGAAGTCGGCAAACGCCACGCCGTGCCCCTTCTGGATATGGCCGACGCCTGCGTCGAACGTGGCCTCGTTGAAGAAGGCCCCGTCGCGGTTGAGGAAGAGGCGGTTGGGAATGAGGGATTTCAGGTCGGGCGCGCCGGTGCCCACGTAAAAGTCGAGATAGCCATTCCCGCTCAGATCGCCGAAGTTCGCGCCCATGGTGTACATAATCTTGTCGAGGTTTACGCGCCGCGCCACATCCGCGAACGTGCCATCACCGTTGTTGCGATAGAAGCGCGGCTTCTCCCCCTGCACCGGGCCACCCATGTACTCGGCCGCGACGTCCTGCGCGGTGTGCTCAAACATGCGGGCGTCGTAGCCCGTCACGAAGAGGTCCTCGTGGCCGTCGTTGTCCATGTCCCAGCACCACGTGGTGAAGCCATACGTGGGCTCCGACACGCCGGCTTCCACCGCGCGCTCCTCAAAGCGCCAGTCGTCCAGCGACGCCCCGCCCTCGTTGATGAACAGCTTGTTCGGGCCGCCCATCACGGAGACAAAGAGGTCCGGGCGGCCGCTGTTGTTGACGTCGCACCAGGTGGCTCCTTTTACGAAGGCCTCGACCTCTACCCCGACCTGCGTGGCCACTTCGGTAAACGTGCCGTCGCCGTTGTTGGCAAAGAGCTCGCTGGGCCGGGCGTCGATGGAGTCGGTAGGCGCGCCGCTGAGGGGGTCCACCGCGATCCCCGACTCATTGCCCACGAACAGATCCACGTGGCCGTTGCCGGTAAAGTCGCCCCAGGTAGCCGTTTGCGTGGGATGGTAGGACGCAAGCCCGGCTTCGTAGGTGACGTCCGTGAACGTGCCGTCGCCGTTGTTGCGCAGAAGGGAGTTAGGATACCCCCCCTTGTCCGCCAGCCAGGCGCCACGCAGGATGAAGACGTCCATATGGCCATCGTTATTGTAATCGGCCGTAACCACGTTCAGCCCACCCACGAGGCCGTCCAGGCCGGCTTCTGTGGTGCGGTCTTCGAAGCCGCCTTCGCCGTCACTGGCGTAGAAGCGCATCTGGTCGTCCAGACCGTAGGAAGTCACCAGGATGTCGAGGTGGCCATTGCCGGTGAAATCCTCCACGCTCACCCCGCCGGAGATGGCGTTGTGCGCCACGCCCAGCTCCATTGCGACATCGCGGAAGCGCCCGAGCGTGGTGTTGCCTTCCGGCTCCAGACCGCGAATAAGGAAGCGGTCCTCGACGCCCTCCGGATACTGGCCCAGCGTCATGTGCGCGATGTTGTAGAGCCAGCGCGCCACCAGATTGGTGCTGAAGCGCCGGTGGAGCTGAAAGTACAGGTCGGCGGCCTCTTCAGAGCCTCGGCGCAACTGATGCACCCCTTCCTCTTGCACCGGGATGATGCACGAGGCCGAGGTAGGGTTGGCGAGGCAGTTTTCCTCTTCGCCCAGGCGCAGATACGCCAGTGCCAGAAGGTCGATGAGACGGGCATTGCGGCTCGTAAGGGAAGCCATGCTGACGCCCGCCTCCTGCGCAGTGCGGCGAACCTGGTCGATCGCCTCTTCCGTGCGGCCTGCGTTGATGAGCTCCGGAATGAGCATGAGGCGGAGCTGCTGGCGCTGGCCGGGGTTCTCGGTTTCATCCAGTTGCTCCAGCAGCAGGTCGGCCCGAAGATCATTCAGCAAGAAGAAATCCTGCGGGCGTTCGAAGGCCCGGGCGTTCAGGTCGTTCAGGACGTGCACCATCTTTTCCGTGCCCTCTAACGCAACATCGGCATACGGATCAGCGGGCTCCTCATCGGCCGGACCTCCACACGCGATGAATACAATCAGTAGCAGGCAGATACAGGTGGAACGCCAGTACAACGGTGCGCTCATCAAATCAAGAGAGCTGGTGGAAGAGTGTGGCCGAGCGCTTACGGCCGGCGTACCGCGTCGTGGTCTTGCACGACTGCGAGGTCGGACGGCAGCGGGCGATCCGTAGCAAGACTGGGCATACCGGGACGTGTCTCTACCCGTTCGATGAGGTGCCGGCCCACCTGTGCGCCCTGCCGCACGCCCTCGTCAATCGCCATCGGGTAGTGGATGCCGCCGTAGAGCCGGCTGATGGCGGCTTCGTTGGAGGCATCGAAGAACGAATCAAAGCTGCGTACCGGCAGGCCGTACTCCACCACGACGGTGTCCTGATACGCGAAGTTATCGCCGTAGAGCGCCGTGAGCACTTCGGAGGCGGCCCGTGAGATCACGCTGTGGCCGCTCGTGTACTCGGGAAACGGCGGTGTTTGCAAGAGCGGAATCCAGCCCTCATCGATGTGCTGGTTGATGACCGTCTCCGGGCGGATCAGGCTGCTCCGGTACTTCTCGTCCCAGTTGCTGATGAACCCATCAGCCAGCGCGAGCGCCGTAAGCATGTACGTCTCGGCCGTTTCCAGCAGCGATCGACCGTCCTGACGCGCCGCGGTGGCCGCAATGCCCATCCAGTGCGCGCCCGGGGTCATCTGCTTGGTGGCAAACTTGGCATGCCCGTGGACGTGCAGCGTGTACGGATTGCAATCCCAGAAGGAGGCAATTTCGCGCTTCTCTCCTTCTACCGTGTGCCCGTCGTATGGGAGTACCGCGGCCAGTTCCTGGTAGAATGCACTATCTTCTTCGAGACTGAAGGGCACCGGCGGCTCAGGTCTGAATTGATCGGCCGACGCCAGCGTGAAGGGGCGCAGGTGCATCCAGTTGGGTTCGATGCCATCCATGTAGGCTGGAGGGGTCGGCATCCAGCGGCCCGGTTCTTCCTCTCGCACGGTGAAGCTCTGCATGCCCCGCGTCTCCCGAAAAAAATCCTCGTTAGCCCATGCAAGGACGTGTTCGCCGACAGCCGTACCGAACGCTTTCGAGCGCTCACGAACCGCCCGCGGCACACGCTGCGCTGCTATTTTCTCATCGATGTACTCCCGCGTGGGCTGCAGTCGATCCCGCGAGTACATCATAGCATCGGCCACCGTCAGGAAGGCCTGCAGGCTTGCCAGCGGATAGTAGTACTCTTTATCAGCTTCCGGAGCCGGGAGGTCCGCCAATCCGTTCAGCTGGCCGTTCATCGACCGGAACGTCGTATCCATCGGCTGCATCGCTTCATACGCCGCGATTGATGCATACGCATAGACGCGGCTGGCCTGTGGGGGATTGCGGATGTCGTGCACCATCACGTCCGTCATGCCTTTCATGGCTGTGTGAAGCCACTCGGCCTCTCCGTCCGGAGCTGCGGCTTCATCACCACAGGCCGTAAGGGGTAAGGCAAGCAAAAGACAAAGCACCAGCGCCAGCGGAGGCGCCCAGGCGCGGACATCAGGCGTACACATAGCCGACGGATAATGCTCGTTAAGACGAATCACGAGTGTTACAGGCTCCTTACGGACGATCGGGCGGATGGATCTCTGCATGTTGCGCGAAGGTCTCGGGGGTGTCATCACGCAGGCGCACGACCTGCAGCGTACGGTTGTTGCGCGCTGCCAGCAGGAGGCGCTGACCATCGGGCCCACGCGCGCTACGCAGATGGCGAACCTGCCCGGTGAGGACGAGGCCGGTTTCGGCAAGCGAAGCAGCTCGGAGGGTGCCGTCCGGTGTGCGCTGAAGCACCTGGCCATAGCTGGCGTCGTAGCGACCGCGGATGGGCAGCACATCATAGAAATTGCCGGCCAGGAGTACCTCAGGCGTACCGTTTCCAGTCAGGTCGTTCACCATAATGCTCCGCACCGGTGCAAACTGTGCTTCCACCGGCAACGCGTCGAGCGTAAACGTCCCGTCCCCCGCGTTGTAGGCCACCAGCGAAGCCAACGTTCGGGCTTCCTTCACCTCAGCCTGCCGCAGGACGGTGCGTGGGAAGATGTCTTCCAGGCGGGCATCGGCAAAATCGGTATGGGTAGGGTACTGGCTACGCAAGCTGGGCAGGTGCTGTACAAAGCGGTCGCGGCCGTAAATGGGGTAGCTCCGGCCGTCCGACTTGTAGAAGGTCAGCAGCGCCTCCGTGCGGCCGGTGTCATCGAAATCGTGGCGATACAGGCGCGCGGGCTCGTCGGGGGTAGCGCGGATGTAGGAGTTGAGGCCGAGGTTGCCCAGCACGAGGTCGTCGTAGCCGTTGCCGTTAAGGTCAGCGGCCGCGACGCTGTACCACCAGCCTTCCGTGCCTTCAAATCCAGCCTCGGCTGTGCGGTCCTCAAAGCGGCCGTCGTCTGCTTGAGCTAACAACGTTACCGCCATCCACTCGCCCACCACCACCAGATCCAGGCGACCGTTCTGGGTATAGTCGGTCCAGACAGCGTCGGTCACCATCCCCAGATCCTGCAACTGCGGGGCTACGTCGGCAGTGACGTCAGTGAAGCGGCCGGTGCCGTCATTGGCCAACAAGAAGCTCTCCGGCGCAGCGCCGTATTCGCGTGCCACCACGCGGCCGCCGACAAAGAGGTCAAGGGCACCGTTGCCGGTAAAGTCGCCCGGGACGGCCACGGAGCCATTCACGAACATATCCGGGAGCGCAGCTTCGTCGCGCGTGAACGTGCCCGTGCCATCATTTATGTACAGGCGGTCGCGGAGGGGCTCCTGCGTGCCCCAATGTTCGTTACCGGCACTGACTACGTACAGATCGAGCGAACCGTCCCCCGTGGCGTCAAAAAACACGGCCTGCACATCTTCATGCGCCCGGTCTACCGAAAAAACGTCTGTTGAGGCTCGCGTAAACGTCCCGTCAGCCTGCTGGTGGTACAACACACCGGCGTGACCCTTCGCCCCGCCCACATAGGCATCGTCCAGCCCGTTACCGGTAACGTCCCCTACGGCCAGTGCGGGTCCCTCCCGGGAGAGCTTCTGCGTGAGGAAGGGCTCGCGGTTAAAGTCGATAAACGACCCTTCGGTGTGCTCAACGTCAAGACCCAGGTCTTCGGCCGCCAGCGGTTCCACAAGGGGTTGCTCGGGCGCCTCCGGTTCATAACGGTAGCGTTCCGTGGCATCGCGCTGACGAAGCGTGAGGAGGGTGTCGGCCGCGACATCCGAGAGCACCTGCGTGCGCGCATCAGGCCAGATCACCCGCAGCGAGTCGACGGTGTCCGACGAACCCAGCCCGAAGTGCAGCCGGTGATCTACCGACGACTGAAAGCCGCGCGTGGGGATGTGCTCCAGCAGCTGCTGCCGGCCCTCGTGAAACACCTCCACCTTAGCCCCGATGCCGCCGGTGTTCGGCCCCTCTCCTTCCAACGCCACCTTCATGAAGTGATGCCCGTTCCGCTCCCGCGCGTGGTTACGATAAATCCCGGCGGGCTCGTTGATGTTGTTGATCACCAGGTCCAGCGCCCCGTCATTGTTGAGATCTACGTAGGCCGTCCCGTTGGAAAAACCCGGATCGGCCAGTCCCCAGTCCTCGGCCCGATTGGTAAACGTCAGGTCGCCGTTGTTCTGGTAGGCGTAGTTCGGAATCCGAATCTGCGGCATCTGCTCGAGGAGGTCGAGGTTCTCCTGCGTGATCCCCCGCTCCAGCGACGCCTGAATGGCCTGGTTGGAGATATAGCTGATGTAGTCCAGATCGTTGGGCCGGCGGTAGATGCCATTGCTGATGAAGAGGTCTTTGTGGCCACTGTTGTCGAGGTCGGCAAAGAGCGCGCTCCAGCTCCAGTCCGTAGCGTGGATGCCGGCCAGATAGCCGATGTCGCTAAACCGGCCGAGCCCACGGTTCAGCTGCAACGTGTTGCGGGCGTACTGCGGGTGGTAGCCGAGCCCCAGCTTAAAGCGGTACGTGTCGTACCCTTCCGCCATCACCGACGTCTTGAGGATATCCTCGCGCTCCGGCTGCATATCCAGCGCCGCCAGGTCCACACGCCCGTCATTGTTGATGTCAGCCGCATCCACGCCCATGGTAAAGTAGGAGGTGTGGCCCATCGTCCCATCGATGGCTTCTGTGAACGTGCCATCGCAGGTGTTCTCGTAGAAGAAGTCGCTTTCGTGGAAGTCGTTGCCGATGTAGATGTCGAGGCACCCGTTCCGGTTGAAGTCGCTCACGGCAATCCCGAGGCCATAGCCGGAGGGCCCGCCATAGATGCCAGCTTCCTCGCTCACGTCCGTAAACGTGCCCCCGTCATTTCGGAAGAGGCGGTCGCCGGATTTCGGATGGCGCTCCTGCCGCTGCTCAATGCCGCGAAACCGGTCCTCGGTGTGTACCGCGTGGTTGAGCAGGTACATGTCGAGGTAGCCGTTCCCCCTAAAGTCGAAGAAGGCGGCTTGCGTGGAATACCCTTCGTGCTCCAGCCCAAACTCCGCTGTGCGGTCGGTGAAGGTGCCGTCCCCGTTGTTGATGTAGAGGATGTTGCGGCCGTCGAGGTCGAGGTGGTTGACGGCAGAGACGTAGATATCGAGATGGCCGTTCCCGTTCACGTCGGCCATGGTGGCGCCGCTCGTCCAGCCGGGCGGCCCTTCCACACCGGCTCGCTCGGTGATGTCTTCAAACCGGTAATCGCCCTTGTTTTTGTAGAGACGGTTGTCGTCGAGGTTGGAGGTGAAGTAGAGGTCGGGATACCCGTTGCCGGTTACGTCGCCCACGGCTACGCCGCCGCCGTTGTAGTAGTAGAGGTAGTTCAGGATGTTGACCGACGGATCTTCCGGCAAGTGGTTGACAAATTCGATGCCGGTGTCCTCAGCCGCGAGGCGCTCGAAAAGCGGCGGCTCGGACGGGGGCTCCTCGGTGGTGCAGGCGGTGACACCAAGCGTCAGCAGCAGGGCCAGCACCCCGAGGGCCCGCCTCAGGCTGGACGGCGCAACGCTTGCCGCCTTGCGTTTCACGACGTGCGCTCCGTTGTCATCCTGCCTCCGTCCTCCCTCCATGTCATCCTGAGCGAGGCCACGAGCGAAGGATCTCCCATCTCCAGGATTGCCGCAGGGCTCACCACCGCAATACCCGACACACGGGAGATCCCTCGTCGCTCCGCTCCCTCGGGATGACAGGGGGAATGATGGGATGCTCGACCGCAATCCCGAAGCTACATTAGCAAATGAGTTACCACCACCTCCACCCTTGTCATCCTGCCTACACCCGCCCCCCATGTCATCCTGAGCGAGGCCACGAGCGAAGGATCTCCCATCTCCAGGATTGCCGCGGTACCCACCACAGGCTTCACCGACAGATGGGAAGTCCCCCGTAGCGTTCTTCGCTCGGGATGACAGGCAAGACCGTAGCATAGCACGTAGATACATCAGAGAATGCTGGCTATGGACGGGCAGCGACCGTGGAGGACGAGGCCCCCGTGGGCGTCAGGAAGAGCGCGGTCTCGTTGTTGCGGGCGGCCATCACGGTGGGCCCGTGCAGGGCGTGGGTGAAGGGCATTAGGTGGCGCGTCTCGCCCGGCAACTGCACGCCCCGTTCCCTCGCCGGGACTACGGAGAAGTCGCCCGTGCCATCTCCTGCCAGGAGTACCCCCCAGCTTGACCCCAACCGGCCGATCTCTGGCTGCAGGCCGTAAAAGTTACCCGCCAGCAGCAGATCAAGGTGGCCGTTCTGCGTCATATCCTCTACGTGGATGCCATACACCGGGGCTTTCTGCGCGAGCCGCGGCAGCGAACGAACGTCGAACGTCCCGGCGCCGTCATTCAGCAGCACCACGTGGTCGAACCGGTCGGCATGGCGGACGGTGGCGCGTTCACGTTCTTCCGCCGAGAGCACATCGGCAATCGTAGCTTCGGCGTATTCCTCAAACGTCGGAAACTGGCTCCGGATGCGATTCAGCCCTTCCGCCAGATCCAGGCGCAGCTTGAACGGGTAGGCCACGCCGTCCTCGTAGTGCGAGAGCACCTGCTCAATGTTGCCGTCTCCATCGATGTCATCCACATACATCCGCATGGGGGCATCGGGCGAGGTGGTCAGCCGCGAATTCAGGCCCAGGTTGCCCACGATGAGGTCGTCGTGGCCGTTGCCCGTCAGGTCGGCTTTCGCGATGCGATTCCACCAGCCGTGGGTCTCCGCCAGCTCCGGTCGGTCGGCACGAGCTAACGTGCCATCGCCCTGATTCTCAAACACCACGATCGGCATCCAATCGCCCACCACTACGAGATCCAGCCGGTCATCACCGGTCACATCCACCCAGGCAGCGTCGGTCACCATGCCGATGCCCGCCAGGCCGGGCGCGAGGGTGTCGGTAACGTCAACGAAACGCCCGTCATCCGTCCGGCGGAGTATAGCGGTTTGCGGCGTGCGGCCGTACTCAAACGGAATCAGCCGGCCACCGATGAAGAGCTCGTCTCGGCCGTCGCCCGTCAGATCGGCGGCTGCGGCAACGGATCCGCTCACGAAACGCTGCGGCAGGGTGCCGTCGGGTGCCCGCCCGAACGACCCACCCCCTCCATTCAGATAGAGGCGGTCGTTGAGCGCTTCATCGGCGGGTGCAAACTCGTTCCCCCCATGCACCACATACAGGTCGAGCTGGCCATTGCCCGTCGCGTCGAAGAAGGTGGCACCCACATCTTCCGCTTCGCGATCGGCCTGTAGCAATTCGGTCGCGGCACGGACGAACGAGCCATCCGCTTGCTGCAGTAGCAGCTGTCCGGCGTGGCCCTTCGCCCCACCGATGAACAGATCATGCAGCCCGTTGCCCGTCACGTCGGCCGCCGCCACCGCCGGCCCCTCACGCGAGAGCATCTTGGGGATGAGCTGGTCGCGGTGGAAGTCTACAAAGTCGTTCTCGCGATGCGCCACCTCCAGGCCCATATCCTCCGTCACATCCTCTAACAGTGCAGCAACCTCTGCTGGTGACACGCGATGGGGATTGTCGGCCTCCGCGGGCGTGGCATCGGCCTGGGCCACCCGCAGGCGCTGGTTGGTCGGGACATCGGTGAGGACCTGCTGCCGGTCGTCGGGCCAAAGGACCGTCACCTGCTCCAGCGTGTCGACTGCGCCCACGCCGAACGTGAGCACGTAGTCAACGCTCGACTGATAGCCTCGCATCGGCATCTGCTCCTGGTGATAGCGCCGTCCGTCGTGCTCGATGATGGCCTTGGCGCCCAGTCCAAAGTGGTTCGGTGCCTCCCCCTGCAGGGCTATCTGCAGGAAGCGGTTCTCGGTAAGCGTGCGGGCATTGTTTCGGTAGATGGAGACTTCCGCGTTGTTGTTGCTCACGATGAGGTCCAGCGCGCCGTCCCCGTTCAGGTCCGCATAAGCAGCACCATGGGACGAGGTGGGGAGGTCGAGCCCCCAGTCCGCGGTGCGGTCCTCGAACTGCAGGTTGCCCTGATTCTGAAAGACGTGATTCGGGATGGGCTCTGCGTCCATCAGGTCGATCAGGCTCAGGTAGTCCACGTTGCCCGCATCATCCACCCGCCCATCGGCCATCAGGTCCATGCGCTGCTCATTGGCCAGGTAGGAGATATAGTCCTGGTTCGTGAGGTCATGCGCCATGCCGTTGCTCACAAACAGATCCTTCTGGCCGTCCAGATCGAAATCCGCAAACAGGGCGCTCCAGCTCCAGTCGGTCCGCGAAACCCCCGCCAGGTGCCCCACATCGCTGAACGTGCCGTCAGCATTGTTCAGATGCAGCATGTTGCGCATGTACTGATGGTGATACCCGAGGCGCTTGCGCCGCTGGTACGTGTCCCACCCTTCAAACGAGGAGGTGAGCTTGAGCCGCCGGTTATCGGGCGGCAGCATGTCCGTGATGAAGAGGTCCAGATAGCCGTTGTTGTTGATATCCGCTACGTCGGACCCCATCGAGAAGTGACTGATGTACGGCAGCCGTTCTTCGAGTTCTTCGCTGAACGTGCCATCGCCGTTGTTCAGGTAGAGGTAGTCGCGCTCGAAGAAATCATTCGAGACGTAGATATCCGGCCAGCCGTTGTTGTTGACGTCGCCCACAGCCACGCCCAGACCGAAAGCGATCTCACTGCCATAGATGCCCGCTTCCTCACTCACGTCCATGAAGCGTTCGCCATCGTTCCGGTAGAGCCGGTCGCCACCGTCCGGGTGCCGCACGTTGCGCAGGTTGCGCATCCCAAAGCTCCCCACGGAGCGAAAGGAGTTATTGAGCACGTACAGGTCAAGGTTACCATCGCGGGTATAATCGAAAAATACCGCATGGATGGAGTACCCTTCATCGTCCACTCCATACGCCGCCGCTTGCTCTTCGAAGACGGGAATGCCATCGTCGTTAAGCCCCTGGTTGATGTAGAACTCGTTCGCACGACGCCCACCGTCGACATCGCCTGATTGGCACACGTAGATATCCAGCAAGCCGTTGCCGTTCACGTCCGCCATCACCGCACAGGTGGCCCATGGCCCATCTCCCGCAATTCCCGCCACCTCCGTCACGTCCCGAAAGCGATAGTCACCCTCGTTGAGATACAGGCGGTTTTCTTCCTGATTGGATGCCAGAAAGAGGTCGGGGAGCCCATTCCCGGTAAGGTCGCCCACCGCCACCCCCGCCCCGTTGTAGAAGTTGCGGTAGGTGTAGATGTTCATCTCCTGCGTGTCCGTCAGCCGGTTGGCGAAGCCAACGCCCGTGTAAGCGGATGGCAGCAGCGTAAAGAGCTGCTCTCCTTCCACGGGCGGCGGCTCCTCCATGGCTCCGGGCTCACTGGCCGTGCAGGCTGAAAGCAGGAGCAAGAGACCCGCGAAAAGCAGCCCGAGCGGACGAATCAGACGCGGCAGCGCACTCCGCTCAGATTGCGTAGCGGACCATGTGGTGATTATTGGTCCCGGTACAAGTTGCATCTACTTAATAACCAATGGATGCAGAACGGCGGTGTAAGGCTCTAAACCAGACGGAAGCCCGGCGGTCAACACCACCGGACTTCCGTTTGTAGTCTCAGTGCTTTCGGCGGGTTTAGTAGCCCGGGTTCTGGAGCAGGTTGGGGTTGGCGTCCACCTGTGATTGTGGAATTGGGAAGAGCACGCGGTACGGCTGACTCGATTCCTTGAATTCCCACGCGTCCAGGAAGCGCGGCTGCCCACCGCCGGCCAAGTCGAAGCGAATCATATCCGCCCGGCGCTTATTTTCGAACGTGAATTCGAAGCCTCGCTCGTTGTACACGGCATCCAACGCTGCGGTCTGTGAGAGACCCGTACTGAGCGGCTGGGGGGGATCGAAGACCAGCGAACGCACTTCGTTGTTGATCACCTCGATGCCCTCGGCTACGCGGCCCAAGCGAATGAGCGCCTCGGCCTTGATCAGTTGCGCTTCGGCCCAGCGGTAGAAGACGAAGTTGTTGCCCGCATTCTCGGCCGACTGGTTTGGATCGAGCTCCCATTTTACCGGGCGAAAGCCTTCGCCCTCACCGGCACCGGTAATGCCCTGGATCGGTCCAATGACGAGCGGGTCGCCGGGCCGTGTTTCCAGCGGCTCCGTGGTTTCGTCACTGAAGCACTCGTTGCCAAAGCAACTGACGTTTGGCTGCGCGTACAGTTGGCCTTCAAGGAAGACATTTTTACGCAGATCGTCGTCATCAAAACCATCGTAGTATTCAGTTAGCGCACTGAAGCCGTTCCAGGGGGTCTCCGTGTTGCCCGGTCCCTGGGGCACGGTATTGTAATGCAGGTACGACTGATGGCGGATGTAGCCAAGGCCATCTTGCGCCAGGTACTCGATCGTAAAGATATTACCGTTTACGCCAAGGTTATCCGCCGCAAAGTGGTCCCACCAGCTGTTGGGCGGGCCGTAGAGGCCGAGTGCTTCGAGACGCTCAATGGCATCCAGCGCTTCCTCGTACATGGCGTCGCCGGCCGTTACGCCACCTTCAGTGACGGTACCCGTGTACACCTCAGCATTTAGGTATAGGTTGGCGAGCGTCATCAGCGCCGCGCCACGACCGAACTGGCCTTCCGGTACATCAACGGGCAGATTAGGCACTGCTGTTTCCAGCTCGTTCACCACGAAGTTGAACAGGTTGGCGCGCTGTCCCGGTTCATCCAGCGGACTGGGCGGGTTGTTGGGATCCACCACAAACTGGTCATCCTCCAGCACCGGAAGTGCGCCGAAGTAATCCATGCCCAGCGTATAGAAGAACGCGCGCAAGGCTCGTGCCTCCGCCTCCAGTGCGGCCTGGTTCGTCAATCCCTCCGGTGCGTCAACCAGTCCACCGAGGACGGCATTGGAGCGGGAGACGCCGGTCAGCAAGTCGCCATAGGCACCGCCAAACTCGGGGTGCGTCGACGTCCACGTATGCTGATGGAGCTGGCGCCAGTTGCCACCATCATCCCAGTCATCGCCCCGTGTGGGGACCATCGTGGCGTCCGTCGAGTGCTCGCCCGAATTGAAGAATCCGAACTGGAAGTTACGCATGGTGGCGTAGATGGGCGCCAGGGCGCGCTGCACATCCGCTTCCGACTGAAAGAGGACATCCTGATCGAGCGTGCCAAAGGTCTGCTCATCAAGGTCGGTGCATCCGACGAAGACAAGCACGGGCACCAGCACCGCCGCCACAAGCAGCACTGCTCGGCGTTGGGTTGTGTGTAAAAGCTTTCGCATAACGTAAAGAACGTGTCAGTGTCAGTTCAGCAAAAAGTGATGGGTACAAACAGCGTGGTTAGAAGCTGACGTTCACGCCAAACGTGATGGAGCGCGCCCGAGGATAGGCCGTGAAGTCCATCCCCAGCGTACCCAGTCCGGCATCCGTATTGACTTCAGGATCCCACCCGGTGTAGTTGGTGAAGGTGTAGAGGTTGTTCACCGAGAGCGAGAGCCGGGCGTTGCGCACCTGCGGCAGATCCGGCAGGGTGTACCCTACCGTCACATTGTCGATGCGCAGGAAGGACCCGTCTTGGATCCAGCGATCCGAGAAGACCGCCGAGTCGGAGCCCCGCTGCGGGGAGTCAAGTGCAGAGCTGAAGAGGTTGCGACGCTGCAGTACCTGCCCGGGGTTGTCATGCAGCAGGGCCAGGTTATTGAAGACGTCAATCCCCTGCACACCGCGCATAAAGAGGCTGAAGTCAAAGTCCTGGTACGTACCCTGTACATTCAGGCCGTAGTTGAAGTCCGGCTGTGCGTTGCCAATGTACTGCTCCACGCGGTTCCCATCTTCATCGACTTCAAAGACCTGGTTGCCGTTCTGGTCGATGCCCAGGAATACAGGGCCGTAGAACGAGCCAATAGGCTGCCCGGCCTCGATGCGCTGGGCGGTCACGTCCGTTTGCCCAGGACCGCTCACGAAGCCGGTGCTGATGAAGTCGCCTTCTTCGCGCAGGCTCAGCACCTCGTTGCGATTGGTGGCGATGTTACCCCCTATCCGCAGACTCCAGTTCTGGCGGTCGTACAGCACCGCGTCAATATCGAACTCAATGCCGTCGTTGCGCATGGAACCAATGTTAACGAGCTGAGAGCCGACTTCCGTCGGTTCCGGCACGGTTACGTCAAGGAGCAGGTCGTCCGTGTCGCGGCGGTAGACTTCGAGTGCACCTTGAATGCGCCCACCGAGGATGCCATAGTCAATGGCGAGGTTGTACGAGGTGGTCTCTTCCCACCCGAGGTCGGGGTTGGGGAAGTTGGTGAGGTTGGCTCCCACGACTTCCTGCCCGTTCCGCACGTTGCGGATACCCGGGGAGAAGATGGCCAGCGACCGGCCGATGCCAATCTCCTGGCTACCCGTGACGCCCACGCCGAAGCGCAGCAGCAGGTTGTTCAGCCAGTCCACATTGGCCATAAACGGCTCATCTGACAGGCGCCAACCAACGGAGCCGGCGGGAAAGAGCCCCCACTGGTTGCCATCGCCGAAGCGACTGGAGCCGTCCTGACGCAGCGATGTAGCGATGAGATACTTGCCGTCAATGTCGTAGTTGACGCGACCGAAGAACGAGATCAGGCGGCTCCGCTCACGGAACGAGAACGGGTTCACGTCCTGGTCTTCACCCGATCCAATGTTGAACACTGAGATGGCATCGGAGATAAAGTCGCGGCCGGTGGCCCCCATACCCTGCAGGTCAAACTCCTGCCACGAGTAGCCGGCCGTTACCTCAAGGTCTTGCCCATCGACGAGCGAGCCGCGGTAGGTGCTCGTCGTTTCCAGCAGCACTGAGCTCCGCTCGTTGGAGCGGACGACCGCCTCGCCCCCACGACCCTGTGCAATCGGGCTGGCCCGGGGCAGAAAGATTTCACGTGTGGCCGTCTCGCGGTTAAGCCCGACGTTCACGCGGGCGCTCAGGCCCTCAATGATGTCAAACTCACCAAACACATTGCCCAGGGCCCGCGTCGTCCGCGCGAAGTCGCGGATTTGCTCTGCCATGGCGAGCGGGTTACGCACGGACGTCTGGCCCGGGACCTCAAAGAAATCACCTTCTTCCGTGCGGACGGGTTGCGTGGGGTTAAACTGAAAGACGTTCAGGAAAATATCGCCTTCAAACCCGCCGGTTTGCTGCTGCGGCGTGTTGTTGTCGCGCACATAGCCGGCCGTCAGGTTAAGCCCGGTGCGGAAGCGGCCGTCAAGCGCGGTGTTGCGGGCGTTGACACGACCCGTAAGCCGCTCCAGCCCCGTGTTTTCGACAATGCCTTGCTCTTCAGCATAGCTCACAGAGGCCCGGTACTGCGTGGCTTCGGTGCCGCCGGAGATGGCCAGGTTGTGCTCCTGAGAAATCGCGCCGCGCGTAATCGTGTCCTGCCAATCGGTGTTCGCATCGTTTACACCCTGCAACGCGCTCCGGACTTCCGCATCTGTGAAGCGCGGGTCAGCGCTCACCATTTCGCCGCCCTCTTCTACAGCCAGGCTATTGACGAAGTCGCGGTACTCTGCACCCGTGAGGATGTCCACCGAGTTGGCCAGTTGGCTACCGGTGACACTGCCGTCGTAGTCAATGCGCACTTCGCCCGCGCTTCCCTGCTTCGTCTGGATCAGGATCACCCCGTTGGAACCGCGCGAGCCGTAAATGGCGGCGGCAGAGGCATCTTTCAGGATGTCAATGCTCGCAATGTCGTTAGGGTTGAGGAAGTTGAGGGGGTTCCGTGTGGGCTGGCTGGCCACATCGGCGCCGCCCGGCACGGTGGAGGCATTGTCAATCGGCACGCCGTCGATCACGTACAGCGGCTCGTTGCTCGCCCCGATGGAAGAGGTGCCCCGGATACGCACGGTGCTACCGGCACCTGGGCCGCCATCGCTCGGCGTGATGTTCACGCCCGAGACGCGCCCCTGAATCATCTGGTCGGGGTTGCTAATGCGCCCGACGTTAGCGCTGGCGATATCGACGGACGAGACGGAACCACTGATATCCTGGCGCCGCCGCTCGCCGTACCCCACAACAACCACGTCGTCAAGCAGGGCTACATCCTCCCGCAGGGCCACATCAATGACCTCTTGGTCGCCAACCTGGATGCGCTGCGGCTCATAGCCAACGAAAGAGAACGCGATAATGTCGTCCGGTCCGCGGACGTTGAGGCTATACTCACCATCAATGTTTGTGGTCGTCCCAATAGTCGTCCCGTCAATAACTACGTTAGCTCCGGGGATGGGCTCTTCGGTGTCAGCGTCAACGACGGTACCGGTCACTGTCCGCTCTTGCGCCATCGCTGCGCCCACGCCCGTGAGCAACAGGAGACTGAACAGTAAACAGGTGGTAACTATGTGGCGCATAATGGTTTAGGGGGTTTGTTCGTACAGAGACGGCGAAGGAGGAACCGCTTTTGTGCTTAAGGAAAGCGCTTACATCACCTATGAGTTAACAATAAGGCAAAAAATAATCAATGTGAAGCGGCAGCGGCAAAAAATGTCACTGCCGCGCTCCAGAGCCGGTGGAAGCGCTTACTTATGGTGTGAAAGTTACGTGTAGTCCGTTACAGACAGCCGGTCTGTGCACCAGGACGTGGGGGCCGCCGCATTCGTGGCCAGCACCACCGCACCGCCTGCCGCCGTCTGCTCGGCCACCACCGACTGCACCAGCATGCGGCCGGGGTCGTCGAGGTTGGTGACGGGCTCATCCAGAAAGAGCAGCGATGGGCGGTGCAGCAGCCCAGCAGCCAGCCGCATTCGCTGCACCATCCCGGAGGAGAACGTGCGGAGCGGGTCATCGCCCCGCCCGGCCAAGCCCACGCGGTCAAGCAGCGCATCAATCCGCGCAGCAGCCTCTGGGAGGCGGCGGGCTTTTGCCAAGAACGACAGGTTTTCCCGCGCGGTAAAATCCGTATACAGGTTGATATACGGCGCCACAAACCCGATCTGCAGCAACTGCTCCTCCCGCGTGACCTCCTGGCCTTCCACAGAAAAGCACACCGTGCCCTTCGTTGGCCACTGCAAGCCGGCCAGTATTTGCAGCAAGGTCGATTTCCCCGAGCCGTTCGGTCCAACAACGGCCACGGACATCCCGGGCTGTACTGTAAGCGACAGCCCCCGGAACAGTACCAGGCGCTTAAATCGCTTTGTTAACGCGGTGGCTTCCAGCTTCATAGGGATCGGCACGTCATTTCAACATCAATAGCGGCCCTGCGCGGACCCTCGGCGCGGACCTGAAGTAGTTTTACCGTAGCCACGACGCATGACAATGGTAATAGCATCCGCACTCTATTGCCACCGCCTCGCGCGTTCTCGCCTTCTTTTCAACACCACGCTTCTGCTTATGCGCTTGCTCCTCCCCGCCCTCCTGATCGCAACGATATTCCTCATGGCTTGTGAGGTGGACGACCCGGACGCCCCGTCTGCTGATGACATGATCGATCCGGAGGCCCCCGTCCTCGCGGAAGCAGTACTCGAACCTACCGAGGGCAACGAAACCATGGGCACGGTCATCTTCACCCAGGAAGTAGAAGGTATTCGGGTAGAAGCCACCGTGGAAGGACTGGATCCGGAAGGCGTGCATGGTTTCCACATTCATGAAGTAGGCGACTGCAGCGCGCCCGACGCAACCTCGGCGGGTGGCCACTTTAACCCGTTTGATACGCCCCACGGCGGCCCTGACGACCCGGCTGGTGAGCGCCATGTGGGTGACCTCGGCAACCTGGAGGCTGATGAAGAAGGCCGGGCCACCTACGACCGACGCAACGACTTGCTGGCCTTCCATGGCGAGGCGAACATCGTTGGCCGCAGCGTGATTGTGCATGCGCAGGCCGACGACCTGGAGTCGCAGCCCGTGGGGGATGCTGGCGCGCGCCTTGCATGCGGCGTGATTGAGGCCGTGGATGCGTTCGAATAAGGCATTCGAATAACGCACCCGGATACTGCGCCCCGTGGCTGTGCCCTCTGTCCATAGTGTTTTTCTCTTGAGCCGGACCGTTCTGCCTGCATGCCTTCCGCGCCCGCTTCCCCTGCGCCTGGTACCGCTGAGGCCGCGCTGTACGGACGCGATCCCACGCCGCGGCTGGTAGCTGCGCATCCGATCTTAGAGGATGATCGCCAGGCCTTTGTGCGGCTGTATCAGCGGCCGGCTGAAGGGGGCCCCGTGCGGGAGCAGCAGGTGCCCTTGCATCCGTTTTTCTTTCTCTCGGACATCGCCCTCTTGCAGGGCTTTCCCCGCGAGCGCTTCCAGTTCCAAGAGCTGGCGGGCGACAACTTCTTTCGCCACCTCGTGGTGCTGCCCTCCTGGCCTGCGTACTGGGATGCCATCCGCCATGTTGAGCGCGCGACCGGGCAAACCCAGGGGCGCCCCGATGCGCTCTACCTCATCAGCAACCCGGTGCAGCAGTACTTCATGCAGTCGGGGCGGACGCTCTTCAAAGAGATGACGTTCGACGACCTGCACCGGCTGCAGCTCGACATTGAGGTGTACAGCGAAGGTGCCTTCCCCAATGCCGACCGCCCGGATGACGCGATCATTATCGTGTCGATGACTGATAACCGCGGCTGGGACTGCGTCCTCGATGCGCGCGATCAGTCGGAGGAAGCGCTGCTGCGCCAGACGGTGCACACCCTGCAGCAACGCGACCCGGACGTGATTGAGGGGCACAACATCTACAACTTCGACTTTCCCTACCTGATGGATCGCTGCGCGCGCTACGGCGTGCCGTTTTCGATCGGGCGGGACGGCTCCACGCCGCGCACCTTCGCGTCCAGCATGCGCTTCGCCGAGCGCACCATCGACTTCACCGCGCTGGAGATCGCCGGGCGGCATGTGGTGGACACCTACTTTCAGGTGATGAGCTTCGATGTGTTCAAGCGCGACCTCCCCGGGTATGGACTGAAGGAGGCCGCGCAGTATTTTGGCTTCGCCCCTGAGGACCGCACCTACATCGCCGGCGAGGACATCGCCCGCACCTGGCGCGAGGATCCCGAGCAGCTCCTCCGCTACGCCCTGGACGACGTGATCGAAACCGAGCGCCTGGCGCGCCACCTCTCCGGCTCTACGTTTTACCTCACGCAGCTCCTGCCCATGAACTACGGCCGGGTGGCCCGGACCGGCCCGGCTACGAAAATCGAAGCGCTGTTCGTCCGCGAGTACCTGCGCCAGCGCCACAGCATTCCCCAGAGCGAGTGGGGCAGCCAGATGATGGGCGGCTACACGGACATCTTCCGCACGGGCGTGCTCGGGCCCATCGTGTATGCCGACGTGGAGAGCCTCTACCCGTCCATCATGCTGAACTATGACGTCAAACCCAGCGGCGATGCGCTCGACATCTTCCCCCGCCTCCTGCAGCGCCTGACGGACCTCCGCTTCGAAGCCAAGGACCAGATGAAGGAGGCCACGGACGACGAGGTGGTCAGCGAGCTGGATGCGCGGCAATCGTCGTACAAGGTGCTGATCAACTGCTTCGACCCCGAAACGGAGATTATGACGCAGGCCGGACCAAAAAACGTTCGCGCGGTGAACGTTGGCGACCTTGTGTATGCGCTCAACCCGGAGACGATGAAGGCTGACCTAAAGCCCGTGACGCATGTTCATACGCAGCCACACTACAGAGGCGACATGGTCCGGCTCAAAAACAAGCACGTGGACTTACTCGTCACGCCCAACCACCGCCTCCTCACCAATCGTGTGAATGGATACCGTCAAACGGGGTACCAGTGGCGGGAGGCCCGGGAGCTGTTTGAGACGACGTGTCGACACCAACTGCCGCCCTTGTCCCACGGCACTATTGATACGCCAGGGCTTCCCGTGCATTCGGCCGCATGGTGCGATGGGAATGGCTCTACGGTCCGGCAGGAAGCGTACGTAGGCCTCAATACACCTGAGGCGTACGGTACGGCTCCTGTCATCACCACCGAGCATCGATCCATCATCCCCTATAGCGGTTCTATCCACTGCGTCACTGTTGCCGATCACCATACGGTGCTTGCCGGACGCAATGGAGCCTTCAACTGGGTCGGGCAGAGCTTCTACGGAAATCTCGGCTTCAGCCTCGCCGCCTTCAACGACTTTGCCGAAGCCGACCGCGTGGCCTCCACCGGCCAAAAGCTCCTGCGGCAGATCATCGACCTGATCGAGGAGCGCGGGGGCCAGGTGGTGGAAGCCGATACCGACGGCGTCCTGTTCGTGCCGCCAGACGACGTCCGTGGCGATGCGCCAGAGCGGGCCTTTGTGGAGGCGCTGAACGAGGAAATGCCGGAGGGCATCCGCATCGGCTTTGATGGCCGGTACGAGACCATGCTGTCGTACAAAAAGAAAAACTACGCGCTGCTCTCCTACGACGGCGACCTGAAGTTTAAGGGCTCCTCGCTCATCTCTCGCTCCAACGAGCAGTTTGGGCGGCGCTTTGTGCGGGAGGCGATTCGGCTGCTCTTAAACGAAGATATCCAGGGCCTGCATGACCTGTACCTGGCTACGCGCGACCGCATTATTTCCCACGACTGGGACAGCGTGCGGAGCTTCTCCCGCACGGAAACGCTGAAGGACACCGTGGAGCAGTACCAGGCGGATGTGGAGGGCGGCAAGCGGCCACGGGCGGCGGCATACGAGCTGGCCATCGCACGTGCTGAGGCTACCGGCAAGGCCGTCCGCAAAGGCGACCGCATTTCGTACTACATCACGGGCAACAAGGCCAACGTCACGGCCTTTGCGCACAGCAAGCTCGCATCGAAGTGGACCCCGGACCACCCGGACGAGAACACGGCGTACTATCTCCGCCGCCTCGACCAGTTTGCGCAAAAGTTTGAGTCGTTTTTCCGCGAGCACGACTTCCGCCGTATCTTCTCTCCCGAGGACCTCTTCGGCTTCTCCACCGACGGCATCGAGGTGCTTGTCCATACCCACGAACAGACGCCCGACGACACCGAGGTGCCATTTTGAGCGTACGGGCTGACCGCTGACACCTCCAGGCGCCCCGCTTAGATGCCCCCTTATCTCTTTCATTTCTAAATCTACCCATGCCCCGCAAACGCCTTCCGCTATCTCCGCAAGAACAGCACACGCTCGACGCCCTGCTCGACGGGCTCATCGACACCACCGTCCACCACTACGGCGCCGAGGCCCGTCAGGCTGTGCGATACGATAAGCGCAAGGCCATGTACGATGGCACCGGCACGGTGTATCTGCTGCAGCTGTTCGAGGATGACGAGCTGGTAAACAACCGCATCGGCGCCTACATGGTGCTGCCGACAGCGGAGGATAGCGTGGGCTTCCATACGCATGGCGACCGCCACGAGCAGGAGGTATACGTGGTGGTCCATGGCAGCGGCACGTACCTGGAGAAGGACGACCCAGATGCCGAACCGCGCGCCTACCCTATCGAAAAAGGCACCATTACCACGGTCCGCGGGCCGGCGCTGCATGCGGTGCAAAACACGGGCGATGAGCCGCTCGTGGTGTTTGTCATCACCACCAACGAGCCGGCGGGCTACGCTTCGGGGGCGTAACAAGGCTCCAGGGGCGTAACAGGACGGTGGCTGGTGAAACCTACGGGACGCGAGATTCCTGCAGCATGCCGCTCTGTTCAATAAAACCCCCGTTGTGCTATGTCTGCTTCCCGCCTGCTTACGCTGCTCGTTGGCCTCCTCCTGCTGGGCGCCTGTGCCGGCCAAAACGAGTGGACCGGTGATGAAGTGCGCAGTGCACAGACCGACCCGGACTGCGGCGTGTGGGACGAGTACCGCGCCATCATCGGGGATGACAGCCCGAAGATCAGGGAAGACGGCGACAGCACGTGGGTGTGGGTTGGTGGCGCGGAGAGCGGCCCGAATGCGGAATGGGCTGACTTCACGGGCGCGCCGATGGAGCCCGGCGAACTGCAGTATGGGCTCGGGTTCGATGCCATTCCCTCCATCGACGACCCGGTCTTTACCCGCCCCGACAACCCGGCCCTGCTGCGGCTCATCCCCAACAGCCCCTACCGGGCGTGCGAGCGGCCCGAGACCAACGACGAGATCATGGTGATTGGCTATGTTGCCGAGAATGGGGAAGCGCGGGCGTACCCCACGGGCCTGCTCGACCGGCACGAGCTCGTCAATGACGAGGCCGGCGAGGAGTACTTTACGGTGGGCTGGTGCCCACTGGCTGATCTCTCGTCCGTCCACAGCCGTGAGCATGCGGGCGAGCCCATCGAGTTTGGCGTCAGCGGGTACGTCTACCGAAACACGTACTTCATCTACGATCGGCCGACGGAGAGCCTCTGGTACGCGCTGGACGAGGAAGGCTGGACGGCCGTGTCGGGCCCGCGTCAGGGCGACTTCATCCCGTTCATTGAAAGCCGCGCCCCGATGCCCCTCGGCCAGTGGCGGGAGCAACATCCGGATACCGTCGTGCTGGCCGGAGACGCCTCGGATGTGCGACCGGAGCAGGTGTCGGAGGCGCGGTGAACCAACCCACGCTGCAGCTTGGGCTTCCCCCCTCTCTTTAGTTCTCTCCCGCCAGGGGAGAGAAGACGTTGGGCGTAGACGCTGATTTGCAACTGAACGACAGAGCTGCCGGTTTGACGACGGCTGTTGGCATGACACTGCCGCCGACGCAAAAGTCCCTTCTCCCGACCACGGGAGAAGGACACTACCTCCAACCTCGTCGCGGCCGTCTCGGGCGCGACGTTGGGGCGGCGCCGTCTCGGTGCCATGATGGCACGGTGGTCGCGGGCCGCATGATGCAAGGGCAATCGCAGCAGGTGACTTCATCGGTTGAATGGCTACCCGTGCCGACATTGGGCTACGACGCTCAGCGCCAACGACGTATGGATTACTTCGTTAGTCGCTGGCGCTCGTTTCTCGATCAAGTCGAGGATAACTTGTCGGTTCGAGAGGAGGTTACGCGAAGAACAGCGACTGTTGGAGGGTTCGGCGCTTGAGGCGTTGTGGCACACACACGCAATACCTCACAAACCAGCAAGGGGCGACCACGGTGGCCGCCCCCTGTTCTTGGCTCGGACGTGCCTCCGGATTACTCCTCGCCCCATTTCTCAAACCACGCGCGCAGGTAGAGCTGGCTCCGGATGAAGTTGGACGGCTGTGAGGAGGTGCCGTGCCATTCGTTCTGGAAGCGCACCATCACCGACGGCACGCCCAGTACCTGAAGCGCAGCATAGTACTCTTCCGTCTGCGCCATCGGCGTGCGAAGGTCATTTTCACCCGTCATCAGCATTGTGGGGGTGGTGACGTTGCCCACGTACATCAGCGGCGAGCGCTCGAGGTGCTCTGTCGGGTCGTCCCAGGGATATTCCTCGAAATTATTATACCAGCCCACGCCGTCCGTCGTACCCACAAACGAAAGCCAGTTGGTCACGGGGCAGTTGGACGACGCCGCGGCGAACCGGTCGGTATGGCCCACCGCCCAGGCCGTGAGCACGCCACCACCGGAGCAGCCATACACGTACTTGCGGTCCCGGTCCACGTAGCCGCGGTCGATGAGCACATCTACGCCGGCCATCAGGTCGTCGTGATCCTTGCTCGGGTAGGCGTTATTGATTTCGTTGGCGAACGCGCTGCCGTAGCCGCTACTGCCGCGCGGGTTCGTGTACAGGACGAGGTAGCCGTTCGCCGCATGCTCTTGCCAGCCGTAGTTGAAGCCGACGCCATACATCGCGTGCGGCCCACCATGGATCACCAGCATCAGCGGATACGTCTCGTCCGGGTCAAAATTCGGCGGTTTTACCACCCAACCCTGGATGTCGAGATCATCCACTGACGTGTACCACAGCTCCTCCACCTCGCCAAGCGTCACCCCCTCCATCAGATCCCGGTTCATGTGCGTGAGCCGGTTCATTTGATCCGGGCGATCCGGACGTAGCACGTAGAGGTCGCCGGGCTCGTGGAACGAAGTTTTGGTGGTGGCCAGGCGGCCGTTATCACTGATGGAGCCGATACTGATCTGGTGCACGCCTTCCGTCACGCGCTCTACGCCGCCGTTTACCGAAACGAAATGCACGTTGCGGTTGCCTTCGTTATTCGCGGCGAAGTACAGCCCACTGCCGTCAGGCGCCCAGGTCAGGTTGCTCACCGACCGATCAAAGTCTCCCGAAATGACCCTCGAACTGGAGCCATCCGGATTCATGAGATGGATTTTGCGGTTGCGGTAGGTGTCCTCGTGAAACTCGTCACCCATGTAGGCGATGTGCTGTCCATCAGGTGAAGGCAGCGGGTTGGCGTCCGGGCCGCGGCGGTCCGTCAGTTGCCGGATCGCTCCATCGTCCACCGATACGGCGTAGATCTCGCTGTGGCGCCACTGCAATTCGGCATCTTCCACGCGGAGCGAGGAAAACACCAGCTCCTCCCCATCTGCCGTCCATTCGCCGGCCGAGTGGTTCCAGTCGCCATCGGTGAGCTGCCGCACCGCACCGCCATCAGACGAAACGACGAAGAGGTGCGTGTATGTGTCATCTACATAGCCCTGCCGGTCGCGGCGGTAGACCGGGCGCTCCACCACCTTGGGCGGGGTCGTCCACTCCGCACCATCGGGTGCGGGCGGCATGCTGATGGTGAGGTTGACGGAGGTCTTGACCGCGCGGTTAAAGGCGATGTGCCCACTATCCGGCGACCACCGGAGATTGGAGGGCGACTTCGTCATCCGGGTAATCTGGCTCGTCGCGCCCTCAGCGTCCATCCAGCGCACGTAGATCTGGTTGCCGCCAGGCTCCCCCTCGGCCAAAAAGGCGATGCGCGTGCCATCAGGCGACCAGGTTGGGCTTGAACCCTCAGCCAGAAAGCGCTTACGCTCGCCGTCGGCATCCATCATCCAGATTTCGGATTTCCGAGCGTCGCTTTTCGGGTCGATCCACCCGCGGGTGTACACGATCTTCGATCCATCTGGAGAGAGCTGTGGGCTGCTGGCGGATTGTAGCTCCCAGTACATCTCCAGATTCAGGTGCTTTTCGTTGCTGGTCTCCTGCGCCTGGGATGGGTACGGAAGGAAGAGAAGGATTGCCAGCGCGGTGGCGAACAGCACCGGGAGTCGAAGGGCAGTAACCAAAGGCATGGAAGGACGAGGCTGAGTTGTGTGCGTTGTGAAGGGAAACACCTGAATCTACCGTGCCGGCTGTACAACCGCCATTTTCCGCTGCTCAACGCAAACCGACTGGCCCCTTGCAGGCCTTACCAGCAAGCACAGGTTCCCACTTTCGGTTGAACGGTGGGCGCGGCGGCCGTTGCCCCTCCGTGGCATACCCGGCTGCCAAACCCCGCCGCAGACGCCGCGTATAGTTGCCCTCTTTTGCCTGATATGCTGTCTTTATGGTAGATTTGCATGACGATCCCTTTTCCGTCGCCCTGCGGGGCGTAGCCATGGATGCGCACACGCGCTGCGCCCACTACCACGGCCCGCGCGATATCATCGCGATCAAGTTTCCGTGCTGCGGTGTCTACTATCCTTGCCATGCGTGTCACGACGCACTGGCCAATCACCCGGCCGCCGTCTGGCCTGTCGACCGCTTCGACGAACCGGCGATCCTGTGTGGCGCCTGCCGGAGGACCCTCTCCACCCGCCAGTATCTGGCCTGTGAGCACAGATGCCCTTACTGTAGCGCCGCCTTCAACGCGGGCTGCATGCGGCATCGGGCGCTCTACTTTGCCACGGACTGACGTCCGGCCGTGCCAGGTGCTCCTCCGGCACACCCCTTGCCTCATGTAGCCTCATGTAACACCCCATGCCGGTGACCCCACCGATCGGTACCTGCATTCTTCTCTCGTTGCCACCCGCGCTTCTTGCCATGCTGCCTCGCTACGCACTCGGGCTCATCCTCACCTCCCTCCTGTTGCTCGGCCTACTGCCGACGGACCTCCTCGCGCAGCAAACCAGAGCAGGGACAGCTACCCTGGTCGGTACTGTGACCGACGCCGACACGGGCGAACCGCTGGAGAGCGTGAACGTCTTCATTGCCGGCTCGCAGCGGGGTACCGCCACCGACGCCAGCGGCCGGTACCGGCTGGAGCGGGTGCCGTTGGGTGCGCAGCGCCTGTTCGTCTCCCGTGTCGGCTACAATGCCGAAGCCCGCAACCTGAACCTGCGCGAGGCCGGCATCGAACTGCTGGACTTCGAGCTGCAGGAGGCGGAAGTGGAGCTGGATGAAACGATCGTAACAGCCGAGCGCGATGACGACTGGCTGGAGCGCTTGCAACGCTTCAAGCGCCTCTTCATCGGGGAAACGCCCAACGCAGCGGAGACCGAGCTGCTGAACCCCGAAGTGCTCGACTTCTCCCAGAGCCTGACCAATTTCCGCGCATTCGCAGATGAACCGCTGGAGCTGGAGAATCAGGCGCTGGGCTATCGGCTGACGTATTTCCTGGAGGACTTTGAAGCCACCCGTACCCGTACGCGGTGGGATGGCGAGCCCCTGTTTGAGCCTATGCAGGGCACCCCCGAAGAAGAAGCCCGCTGGCGCGAAAACCGTCGGGAAGCGTTCCTGGGCTCCTTCCATCACCTGATGCTGGCCCTCATCAGTGGCCGGGTGGAAGGCCAGCAGTTTCGGCTGTTCCTGCGCCCCGGCGCCCAGCCCACCGCGATGGGCGACGCTCCGTTTGGCCCGCCCCCCCAGCTCTCCGGTCAGCGCTATCCCGTCGATGACCTGTCCGAAATCATGGAACCGGCCGAAGCTGCTGAGGAGTGGACGCTGGACTTCCGAGGCGTTGTGGAGATTGCGTACATGGGCGCAGAGGAATCGGAGGCATACTACGAGTGGATTGCGCAGTACAGCAACGACCGCCGGATCCGCACCGGCTCGCGCTTCCAGACCTCCCAGATCTGGCTCGAACGCGGCCCCGCCACCATCGACTACAAAGGCGACATCGTAGACCCCTACGGCGTCACCCGCTCCGGCTACTTTGCCTACAAGCGCATCGCCGACCAACTGCCGAAGGAGTATCGGCCGAATTGAGGGGTTCTGAGTATGGGCGTGTGGGGGTTTGGGCGTGTGGGGGTTGTTCGTGGTGCGGCGATGCGAGTCGATGAAACGAGGGATCGAGGAATCACTCCTCCTTCAGACCCGTCAGCCTGAGCCCGGGATCGCCCTGCGATCCGAAGACGAAGGCCACGTTGTGTGGGCCTGGCATCAAGGAAACAGCGGAGACGCTACGGCATGGGGACATGGACTACGGCTGCTGGCCTCGTGCTGCGTAGAGGCGGTCGAGGCGCTCTTCCGCACGTAGTACGCGGGCGTGGTCGGGGCCGAGCGACGTGAGAAGCGTGGCGTGGCTTTCCACGAGGAGCGACTCGGCCTCGGCGTAGCGGCCGGCTTCGGTGAGGCTCGCACCCAACCTGCTGCGCAAATCCGGCACCTGCCAGTGATCGGCGCTCCACCTATTGATGGCGAGGGCGATGGCCTCGCGCAGCAGGGGTTCCACCTCAGCGGGCCGTCCGGTTTCCATCAACAACGCGCCGAGCCCGGTGAGGGCACCTACCATTGTCGTATTTCCTTCGGGGAAAAGTGCGCGGTTGAGCGTGAGGCTTTCGCGGTAGTGGTGCTCGGCATCGGTCACTGTGCCGGCGGCGTGTAGCGCAGCAGCCAGAAGGGAGTGGAAGGACGCCACATAGGGATGCTCGGCGCCCATCGTGGCCTTGACGATCTCCAGCGCACGCCGAGCGGTGTCTGCCGCCTCCGCGTGCTGGCCCAAGGCGTCCAGGATGCGAATCAGCGTTGCCATGCTCGCCGCCGTCGCAACGTGCTCCTCGCCAAGCACATCGATCCGCATGGCGAGTCCCCGCCGGGCGAAGGGCTCAGCCGCGGTGTACTCACGCTTGAGCCAATACAGATGCGCCAGCGTGTTCAGTGAGTGCGCCACGTCGGCGTGGTGGCCATCGTACAGACGCTCGCGCATGGCCAGCGCTTCGCGGTAGTACGCCTCCGCCTCATCGAACGCACCCTTATCACCGAGCACCATAGCCAGGTCATTGAGGCTTGTCGCCACGTCGCGATGATCATGCTCGAAGTGCGCCTGTCGCACGATCAGCGCCCGCCGGTACAGCGTCTCGGCAGCATCGAGGTCGTCCTGTTCGTAACGCAGGCCGGCGATATGACTAAGCGTGCTCGCTGTTTGGGGGTCTGACTCGCCAAATTGCGTCGTACGAATGGCCAGTGCTCGCTGGTATAGCGCATCGGCCTGCTCATACTCGCCCTGACGGAAAAGCACCCATCCCAGGCGGTGCAGGGTAGCCGCAACGACCGGGTCGTCTGGGCCCTGGTGCTCTTCCTGGATCGCAAGGGCGGCCCGATAGAGCGAGTCGGCTGTAGCATACGCCCCTGTTTCGTAGCGCAGACCGGCCAGGCTGGTCAGGCTGGCTGCCACATCAAGCGGCGGCGCATCCGGCAGGGTGCGACGAAGCGTGAGCGAACGCTCCAGCAAGGGATCGGCCGCATCCAGGGCGCCAACCGTCAGGTACACCTCGCCCATCACCTGCATCATGCGCGCCTGCACAGCGGGTTGACCAGTGAGTTCGCGTTCGATGCGCGCAGCACCCTCATCCAGCAGCATACGCGCCGTCACCTCTGCCCCACCCGTCTCGCTTGGGTCCGACATGACGAAGAGATCTTGCAGGAAATTGGAGACCTGCGTAGCGGTGACGGCTTCCAGCTGGGCCCGGTCACGCTCCTGCGCGAGCTGCGTAGTGTAAAAGCTTACGAGCGCTGCGATCAGCACGAACACGGCCGCTGTGGTCGTGACGCCGGCACGGTGGCGCTGTATAAATTTGCGTGTGCGGTAGCCGGCCGTATCGGGCCGAGCCTGTACCGGGCGGCCGTCCACGTGGCGTTGCAGATCAGCTGCCAGGGCTTCGGCAGAGGCATAGCGACGGTCAGGCTCTTTGCGGAGGGCCTTCAACACGATGGTGTCGAGATCGCCCCGTAGCTGGCGCTTCCGATGAGCAGGCGCCGCCATGGACGGGAGCCGCGGCAGTTGCGTACTCACGATCCGTTCAATCTCGGCGGGGGAGCACCCAGAAAGGTCGAATGGCCGTTCCCCAACCAACAGTTCGTAGAGCACGATACCAAGGGCATACACGTCTGTCGCCGTACTCACCGGCTCGTGACGGAGCTGCTCCGGCGCTGCGTAGGCGGGCGTCATCACCGCATGGCCCGTCTGGGTGAGGGCCGGATGGTTCATCGGATCGCTTATCGTGTGATCCACACCGGAGAGCATCTTTGCGATGCCGAAGTCGAGCAGCTTTACCTGGCCATCCACCGTCACCAGGATATTGGCTGGTTTCAGATCGCGGTGCACGACCAGCTGCCGGTGAGCCGACTGCACGGCGTCGCACGCAGCGCGGATGAGCTGAATCCGCTCTTCAATGGAGCACGCATGCGCTGCACAGTGCTGATCGAGCGGCACGCCGTCGATGTACTCCATCGCAAAATACGGCTGGCCATCCTCCGTGAGGCCGCCGTCGAGCAAGCGCGCGATATGCGGATGGTGCAGGCGCGCCAGGATCTGCCGTTCGCTCTGAAAGCGCCGCACAATCTGCGTGGACCCCGCGCCGCCGCGGATGAGCTTGAGGGCCACCTGCTGCTCGAACTGTCCATCGGCGCGCGCGGCAAGGAAGACGGCCCCCATGCCGCCATGGCCCAGCGGCCGCACGATGCGGTACGGCCCTACCCGCTCGCCCGCAGCAGGCAAGATACCATCGGGCAGCAGATCGGCCGGAAGGACCATGGCGTCCAGCGCCAGGCTGTCGAACAGCGGATGCGCATCGGCGTCCGCTGCCAGCAGCGAGCGCACCTCAGCGAGGAGGTCGGGATCGTCCTTACAGGCGGTCTGCAGGAAGGCGTCTCGCGTGGTCACGGCCTGCTCCAACACCGCGTTGAAGAGGGCATTGATTTGCGTCCATCGGGTTGCATCCATAGCCATTACCGGATGGTATTGACAAAAAGTGCCGGAGAAGGATACGGAGGCCCTCCCCGCAAAAGCTTCCCTCGGCCGCTATGTAGATACGCAGCAAAACGTCCGGCAACCGATCATGCGGGCGTGTCGGTTGACGGTTTACCGCTGGCTGCGTCGCGCCCGAGCTCGCGACTCAACCAGGCGCGGGCCAGCCGCCAGTCGCGCCGCACCGTAGGCACCGACACCCCCAGCGCTTCTGCGATCTCCTTCTGCGCGAGCCCGCCAAAGAAGCGATAGGTGACCACCTTGGCTTGTCGCTCGCTCAGCTGTTCAAGCCGCTGCAGCGCATCGTCCAGGTCGATGAGCTCAGCCGCATGCACCGCCCGGGGCGCCATCCCGTCCTCGAACGTGGCCACAGGTGCGCCGCCCCCGCGTTTCTGCGCGTTGCGCTTATGCGCATGGTTAATCAGGATGCGCCGCATGGACAGCGCGGCGACGCCCATGAAGTGCGCGCGGTTCTGCCACGTCATCCGCTCCTGCTGCACGAGCTTTTCGTAGGCCTCGTGCACGAGGGCCGTGGTGTTCAGCGTGTGGTTGGCGCGCTCGTCGCGCAACTTGCGGCGGGCCAGGGCACGCAGCTCGTCGTACACCTGAGGCAGCACCGCATCAATGACCGTGCGATTGCCCCCGGTCAAATCATCAAGTAATGCTGTGAACGGTTGTGACATGTGCCCACACAGCGCTGTGACATAGGTGTTTATAATAACTTCACAATATACACCATAGAAGCAGAGGAAGCAACTATTTCGTGCCCGGAGGGCGGCAGGATATACTGTTTCTGCGTCAACCGGCGCGCTCGAGAGCAGTGCACCGCACGAGTGCCGAGCCTATTCCACGCGAGCGCCTACCCGTCGATGGACTACACACGTTTGTTAAGATACCATTAATGGTTATCGGTTGAAGGGCACTTCGAGGCGTTAGTAACTGAGGGTCGGCCGGACAGGGCGTCTCCTCACCGCAACCACCCTTACCAAAGCCTCCACACGCTCATGGTACCCCTACGAAGTCTACTACTACTTTGCATGCTCCCCCTCGTCTTCGCGGCTTGCGATACGAACGAACTCACCGGTCCGGACGATAGCGCCGACGCTGTCATCCTCCAAAGCTTCCTGACAGCGGCCAACTGGACAGCCACGCTTGACGGCGGCACGGCTGACGTCAGGAAATCGGGGGACGCGCTAATCCTACGTTACGATGTGACCGAGAAGTTAGATAATTCGAGGAATCACCGCATCACGAAGTTTGAGATGCATGCGGATTTTACCGGCACCCTATCGTTTGACTGGGAATATTCCGGCAATCACGGGCTCGCCTTTGCAGCTGCAAGCCTGGAGAACCGCGGAACTCGATCTGATGTCCTGGTAGACGAGCAGCAGACCGTTGGATCCTTCATTTACACGGGAACGGGCTCCATGGTGGTCAGAGAGAGACAACGCTTCGTGCTGTTGGTGGGCGCCCGGAGTTCCCGACATCGCCCGATGCAAGGCACCGTAAAGCTGACCAACATCCGGCTCCTGCCCTAATCGACTCCGGTTATGGCACGCGAATGGCGCCTGCTCCCACGCCCTGTGTCCCCATGGCTTCATCAGCCGGGGGGCATGGGCGTGGGCGCTGGTGCGTTTGGGTGGTGGGTGTTGGGGTGTCATTCGAGAGCGAGGAGCCAAGGTAGCGAAGAGGCGAACACACCCGTCCTCCTGAGCGAAGGATCGCCGCACGATCCGAAGACGAAGGGGGGCTATTGCGTGTGGGCGTATGGGGGCTTGGGGGGCTGGCAACGGGGGTTTGGGAGTCGAAGAGCCATGGAGACGCTACGGCATGCGGGCGGCGGTCCATGGCTGCTGCTCTCGGGCTGTGTAGAGGCGGGCGAGGCGCTTGCGCGCTCTTTGTACGCTGGCATGGTGAAGCCGAGTGGATGTCACGCAAGCGCCTGCCCGTGGGTGGGCTCTATCCTTGTGTTAAGATATGGTTAAGGGTTATCGGTTGGGGTGCACTTCGAGGCGTTAGTAACTGAGGGTCGGCCGGATAGGGCGTCTCCTCATCTGCTACTACCCTTAACAAAGCCACCACACACTCATGCTTACCCTCCGAAATCTACTCATGCTTGCTATCCTCACCGTCGTCTTCACGGCCTGTGATGCGAACGGACTCACCGGTCCGGACGATAGCACCGACACTGCCATCAGCAGAGGCTTCGTCGGCAACTGGGCAGCGTCCAACTGGACCAAGACCGGGATTCAGGACGGCAATACTACCGTCACAGGTTCGACCGATTCACTGTTTTTAGCCTACAGCGTGAATCTGAATCACATCAGCGGTGGCGTGTCACACCGCACTGCCACCTATCGGGGGACCGCGCCTATGAGTGGCACCGTAGCGTTTGACTGGGAATATACCGGCTATCATGCGTACTTCCGGGCTTTTGCAGAACTTAAGGTACAGGCCGGGACTGAGTCTATGGTCATGCATGATGACACGTCCCGTGGTCACTTCACATTTACGGGGTCGGCTTCCATCGCCGTGACTGAGGGGCAGCCTCTTGAGTTTCAGTTGGGCGGCAGAAATGCCGACAGTGATTCCCGTCTGGACGGCAGCGTGAAGCTCACCAATTTCCGGCTCCTGCCCTAAACGCCGCCCACGTTACCCATTCACGCCAACGCTCAGACCCATGCAAACGAATGCGACCTATGTCCAGCCTACCCTCTCCGCACAGCACCCGGCCGTGCGCCACCGAACGAATCCCCGTAAATTCATCGCCGGATACCTGACTGCTGCTATACTTTTGCTGACCGCACTGATGCCCCTGCAGGGCGCAGCCCAATCGCTTACCGATGATCTATCCCTATCCTTTGGTGTAGCGGCCGGGACAGCGCCGCAGTTTACGCTGGGCACCGAGGAGGGCTCGGGCGGGGCCCTCCTCCTTTTCGGAGACCTCCAGTACCGACAGATTATCGGACAGGTTTCCTTCACCTCCATCACGGGAGAGACCATCGGCCCTGGTATTCGACTGGACAATGCTTGGGCCCTCCACGGAGCGCTGGGCTATAGCATCCCCATCATAGATCGCGTGGAGATTCCAATCCTGGCCACCGTGGGTGGGATGTCCATCGATTATTCAGAATTTGAATTTTCAACCACCGACGCAAACGTACAGGTGGGGGTGACCGTGGCGCCCCGGTATGCCCTCACCGCGTGGTTTTCCTTGGTCGGCACCGTGCGCTACATGCAGGGTATCGTAACGGCGGATGCAAGCCAGCAGATTGATCTGGTGATGGCAACGCTCGGGGTGCGGTTTCGGGTGCTCTGATGCTGCTTGCTGCCGCACGCCTCCCCCCTCCTCACGGCACCTCCACCGTCTGCTCACTCCGGATGATCTCCCCACCGTGCATGTAGAGCCGGTGGTCGTTGGTGGAGAGGGTGACGGCCACGGAGCGCGTACCGGAAGCCAGATCAGGGAGGTGATGCACCGGCGCGTAAAGCCGCGCTACCTGCCGACCGTCGACGTAGAGATGGGCATGGCCCTCCCCCGGTACGTGGGGGCCGTAAACATTCTCAGGCGCGAACGTGAAGCGCTCCACCTCAAGGCGGACGAGGTGGCCATCCCCTGCATCGGGGATCACCTCCAGGGCTACCGCCGGGGCCTCCTCGTCATCCGGTAGCTGGTACAGGTGCTGCTCCGCCTCTGCCGCGTGCGCCTCGAACGCTTGCTGGGCGAATGCGACGTACGGCAACAGCAGCAGGCCAAACAGCAGCACCACGTTCACACTCGCAAACGCCGTCCGCAACGACGGCCGTTTATGAAAGGTGTAGGGCGCACGGTATACTTGTCCGGGGCCTTCAATCACAAACACGATGAGCGCGGCATGGATGAGCGTGTGCCCAATGACCTCAACCTTGCCAAAAATGAGCGTGGTTGTGAAGAAGACGAGCGTGATGACCAGGGCCAGCGGCCGTTGCAAAAGGCAGATAATCAGCAGGTACCCGAGGCTAAACTCCACGAACGCAGCCGCGGTAAGGAAGAAGTTGAGGTCAAAACCCAGCGCCAGCTGGGGGTTCTCTGAAAGGACGTACAGGCCCCATTGGGGATAGATCAGCTTCTCCAGCGCGACCCAGCACAGCGAGAACCCGACGGTCAGGTAGAGCGCCGGCAACCCGAGTGCGCGTATCCGCTCCGACGAGGCCCCGGACACCACAAAGTAAAACCCCACACCGGCGAAGAACACGTAGTCGAGCATATGGAGTGGGGTGAAGAGGGCAAAGCCGTAGGCATAGAGCGCCAGCAGCCCCACGCCCGCCAGCGGGGTCGTCCGGCGAAACAGGAGCAGCAGCGCAATCAGAAACTGCCCCCATCCCACCCACGCGCCGGTGATCTCCAGCTCCGGCACAAAGATGGCATCGCCTTGCCAGGCCAGCAGCATCGCTGCACCCGCCCCCACGCGGAGGACGAGCAGGCTGCGGTCGCTGTAGGAGCCCAGGTTGTCGTTGAGACGCTGATACCACGTCATGGACGCCACCCGCTGGTCTACCCAGACCATCGCCCCGATGACCCCCATGCTCAATACGAGGAGCGCCAGGACCATGGGCGTGATCGCTTCGCCAAGGGTGAGCGGTTGATCGGCAAAGCTGAAGTCGCTAAATCACTTGACGTGCGCATGGGCTACCACGGGGAGGCTTGCAAGGGCAACGGCCCCTGCAGCCAGCGCCAGTGACAGCCGATGGCGAAAGCGGGTGTGGATAGGCATAGAACGGACGGGGGATAAGCAGCACGCGAGGCGCGACCATCGCCGTAGGCGCTCAAGGACGACAGTAGCGCTACGATACAGGGGCAACGTCTGGACATCGGCGTCAGTTACTGGACGAATCCGCCAGACTTGTAATTCTGAGCGCAGGCTGTGCGCCGCGCTCCCCCTGGTGGGCGAAGAGCCTATGGGCGTGAGATTACCATCCGAATACCCGTCAGCCAGGCTCTTCCAGTGCCCTCTCGCAGAGAACGCAGGTAACGCGGAACTTCAACCCCTAAAGATGCCCCCATCGCTTCAGATCTTCCACCGTAATGCTCTGGAAACCTCCTGCCTTGACAGGTGCTACGTTGCCTGATATGGCCACATCGTATGGATCCTCGATCAAGTCGAGGATGACTGGTTTGTTATGGCGCAGACATACCCGACGGAAGGCACCGTTGGACTGGCTGGAAGCACCGTCTGGCGTCTGTTGGTGTTCGCGCGCGGAGAGCCGGACGCTATCCAAGTGGTAAACAGAGCATCGCAAATCACACGATCCGTACTCCTCCCCCGAAGTCATCCTCGACCCCACACGAGGCCCTTGGCCGACTGACGGAGCGAAGCGGAGCTAATCGAGGATCCATACATTGGTGAAGTGGCGTGCTACAGGCGCCCGCTCGGGCTCCCTTACACCCTGAGTTAAGGGGAAAGGCTGATTCGTTCAGTCGCAGTGCCATCGTGAGGCCTACAGGATGGAATTTCTACTGGCCATTCTTCCATACCCGGTCAACGGTAGTATCAGTCAGCGAGGCCGTCGTGCAACGTGCGGCGCTCCGCATGCTTGTCCAACGCGCGGGATCGTTACCAAACAGCCTCTCAGACGCTCATCGGCGCCCGGCAGCTCGTTCAGGAACCCGTACCGCTCCCGACCGGAAGGCTTCCTCACGGCCCCACGCACGGTATAGCCACGCTCAAGCAGATCGGCCGTAATGCGCGATCCGATGAATCCGGAGGCACCGGTTACGCAAACGGTCGGTTTCTGTGGGGGCATGGGGCAAGAACGTTAAGTGGCGAAATGGCGTCCGGCCGTTCCATGCCCCGGGCCACCCTGTCCGCGTGTAAGCGCTCGCGCGCCCACGCCACCAGTACCGGGTTGATAGGGGCTCCGGCGGCGGGCATGGCGGATGGTTATTTTCCCATGAGTGCCTTTTCTAACGCCGCCTTCCTGTCGCTGGTGGCACACGCGAAAGCAGTACCCCATTACGGAGCTGTAGGCCCAGAAGAAAGCGGCTCGTAGTCCGCGCCACTGAAGGGCGGCGTGTGCCTCGACCACTGCATGGTTAACCGGCAGAGGATGCGGAAGTGGATGGGGGCCGGCGGAGGATTCACCCGCACGACAGTTACCCTGGACTTGCTTACGTCACTGTCGTCTAAGGTAGCGAGCTCTCCTGCCAGATAGCGCGGCAGATAGCCCAGGATATGCATGTCTTGTTCTTCCTTCTCAGCGGTCCGCACCGCAAGCGCATTATCATCGTATGGGTTTTGGATATCCGACATCAAGAGCAGATCTTCTTGTGGCTCCAAACGCATCGAGCGTTCAACAGCGCACGTAGATTGATGCCGAAGCCCATGCACGAAGAAGTGAGCACTGTACGCTTCATCGCTCTGCCTCTCCGGATGCGGAAAAATCTCAAGCGTATCGGTCATGTGCTCACCACTCCGGGCCAGAATGGCAATGGGATCGGCCTTGTCTTCAGCAATGCTCAGCCACTGAATGTAGTCTGCGTATTCCGGACGACTCCGCGACATAACCTGATTGGCGAACAGCGGGAAAATGCGGTCCGACCTATACGTTTCACGCAGTTCAGGGAACGACACAATAGGTGTAAACCCCCGCTTCTTTGCCTCCAGCGCCCCTCTCGTGTAGTTAAACACGTACATACCTTTGGCATGGTCGAGCTTCCCAACCGTGTACCAGCGACGCGAGTCAGGATCTTGCCAAGCAAGATACAGCGTCCGCGTGGAAGCCTCAGTTGCTACCTGACGTAAGCTCATTTCGATTGATAGCCAATTGCTTTTTGGAAAATTGGATGCTCACATCTGATATGCGCTCCGGGGGTATCAACGCAAAAATCTTGTCAACCTCAGATTGGTCTATCCTGTCAAGTTCCTGTCCATGTCCTGGATTCGCTCCCCGCCCCCTCCGTCCATTGGGCAAGCTCATAGGTGGCATGTGGAAGGCCAAGCAATGCACTTAGCTCAGCAGCCACCTTTTCAGACCAATCTTCCCCTGTATGTTCGCGCGCCGCTTTGAACAGCCAACTTTCCTTCTCCCCTGACGCGTCATCAACGGGCCGCTTGAACCAAAACTTGCGCTTGCTGCCCAATGCCTCAATGTCCGTCGGCGCATCTGTCGGTACGGGTATTATGGGATACATGGGCACATCAGCGTAGAAAACGATAGGACCGAACTGTACGACAGCCCTGCCCTGCCCCCTACCGCACATCAGATCCCCGACGCAATCAGCAGCTCGATGTCGCGGTACGGGAGGCCGTACGGCGTGGCGAGGCTCTTCTTGGTGAGGTACCGCCGGTACGCGTACGTGCCGTTCCGAAGCCCCACGTTATGCCACAGGGCATCGTTGATGGCGCCCGTCCGCCCAATCTGCAGCAGGTAGGGGACGAGCACGTTGGTGAGGGCGTAGGTGGCCGTGCGGGCCGCGTTCGACGGCATGTTGGGCACGCAGTAGTGCACCACGTCGTACATGCGAAAGACGGGATCGGAGTGGGTGGTGGGGCGGCTCGTCTCCACGCAGCCGCCCTGGTCGATGACCGCATCCACGATGACCGAGCCCGGCTGCATGGCCGCCACCATGTCTTCGGTGACGAGGAGCGGCGAGCGCTCGCCGTTGCTCATCATCGCCCCGATCACCACATCCGCCGACAGCACGGCCTGCCGGATGTACTGCGGCGACGCCATGGCGGTGGTCACGTTGCGGTTGAGGTAGTGCTCCACCGAGCGGAGCGCGCCGAGGTCGCGATCCAGCACAATCACGTGCGCCCCAAACCCGAGCGCCGTGCGGGCCGCCCACTCCCCGACCACCCCGGCGCCCAGGATTACGACCGTCGACGGCGGCACCCCGGAGATGCCACCCAGCATCACGCCCTTGCCGCCTTCGTCGCTCTCCAGGTAGCGCGCGGCAATTTGCACCGCCAGCGACCCCATAATTTCGTGCATCATGCGGACGATGGGCAGCGAGCCGTCGGAGTCGCGGATGAACTCAAAGCCGATGCCGGTGATGCGCAGCTCCATCAGGCGCTTCAGAAACTGCGGCGTGGTGGCCCCCAGGTGCAGAGCCGAGATGAGCACCTGCTTGGCTTGCAGCAGGTCCAGCTCGTCGCCTACCGGCGGCCCCACCTTTACGATCAGCTCGCTCTTGCTGTAGACGTCAGCCGCCGCGCCCACCACCTGCCCCCCGACCTCGGCGTACTCGTTGTCGGTGAAGTGCGCGTTCGCGCCCGCGCCCGACTCTACGTAGACCTCATGCCCGCTGGCCACCAGCGTCTCCACGCCTCCTGGCGCCAGCGCGACCCGCTGCTCTTCGTTGGACACCTCCGCCGGCACGCCGATGCGCAGCGACGATTGCTGCTCGCTCGTTTGCAGGGGCTGCTCCATGGTCATCAGGCGGCGTTCTGACGCGAGCCCTTGCAAGGCGGGAATCTCCATAGGACGAACAAACGGTGGTGTGTGAAGGGAAAAAGCGAGCGTAGTGCAATAGCATAGTAAAATAGTAGCATTGCTGCACTATTTTGGCGCAGGTCCGTGGTTTTTCGACGAAAGGGGATGATCCTCGCGGTACCGTTCCGGCGTGCGTGTGAAGCTCAACGGGCAGACGGCGCGGGCTACCCCTTCCCCTGCCACGCGTGCATGAGGATACCCGCCGCCACGGCCACATTCAGCGACTCGGCGCCTTCGCGGGAGGCACTTCCCGGAATGGCGACCGGCTCATCCAGCGCATCTCGTACGGCAGGCGAAAGGCCGTGCGCTTCGCTGCCCATCACGAGTACCGCCGGGCGCGCGGGCGACCAGTGGGCCGCCGGCGTCCCGTAGAGGTCGGCGCCATAGCACCGAAAGTCGTGGCGGCGTAGCTGCTGCAGGAGCGCGGCGGCGTCGGGTGCATGACTCAGGCGCACGTCCCACAGGCTCCCGGCCGCCGCCCGCACCACTTTGGGCCCGAAGAAGCCCGCCGTGCCGGGCGCGCTCGCTACGGCATCGACCCCAAACCACGCTGCCGTGCGGATCATCGTGCCCACGTTGCCGGGATCCTGCACGCCATCGAGCAGGAGCACCGTAGTCGCGTCTGTTAACGCCTCCGGCGGCGTGTGCTGCGTCGCTACCACCGCCAGCACCCCCTGCGAGGTGGCGGTGGCGCTAAGGCTGCGCATCTCCTCGGCGGCTACCGTGTGGACAGGCGCTTGGGCCGCTTCGAGCAACGCCGCCACCCGGGGTGCCGCAGCGGCCTCCGGCGTCACGACCAGCTCGATCAACGGCGCGCCCGCGGCTACGGCCGACTCCACGCTGCGGACGCCCTCCACCAACATCTCGCCCGCTGCGTCGCGGGTGCGCTTCCGGGTGAGCTGCGAAATCGCATGCTTGCGGCGGCGGGACAGGGGCATGGAGGGGAGGAGTCGGGTAGATCCTTGAAGAAGATTCATGTTGCAGGTTGCTCACAAACTCATACCTTATAGGGTCCACGTGGCACCTACTCCGGCGGCGCACCCGCCAAGCTCTTTTTCCAACCCCTATGCTGTTATGCCGTTCAAACGCAACCTCCATGAGCGCTCCGTCTACCAGGAGCCGGCGCCCATCCGCGACCACGACGACCCCTTTCAGTCGATGGTGGAGCGGTTCGATATCGCTGCAGAAATCCTGGAGCTCGACCCCGGGTTCTACGAGTACCTCATCACCCCCTCGCGCGTGCACATCACCGCCGTGCCCGTAGTGCAGGACAACGGCCGGGTGAAGATGTATGAGGGCATCCGGGTGATTCACAACGAAGTGCTTGGGCCGAGCAAAGGCGGGATCCGCTTTGCACCGGACGTGGACATCGACGAGGTGAAGGCCCTGGCCGCCTGGATGACGTGGAAGTGTGCGGTGGTCGGCGTGCCGTTTGGCGGCGCCAAAGGCGGCGTGCGCTGCAACCCCCGGGAGATGAGTGCGGGCGAGGTGGAGCGGCTCACCCGGCGCTACACCGCCAACCTGATCGACGTGTTTGGCCCGGACCGCGACATCCCGGCGCCGGACATGAACACAAACGCACAGATCATGGCGTGGATACTGGACACTTACTCCATGCACTCCCGCCGCACCGAAAACGCGGTCGTGACCGGCAAGCCCATCCTGCTGGGCGGCTCCGCCGGGCGCAAAGAGGCCACCGGACGCGGCGTCATGACGGTCACGCTGGCGGCGATGGAGCGCGAGGGCATGCGCCCGGATCAGTCGACGGTGGCCGTGCAGGGCTTTGGCAACGTGGGCTCGATCGCCGCACTGCTGCTGGCCGAGCAGGGCTGTAAGGTGGTGGCCGTAAGCGACATCAGCGGGGGCTACTACAACGCGGACGGACTGGACGTGCAGGCGATGATCGACTACGTGGAGGCCAACAAGGGCTCCTTGGAAGGCTATCAGCAGGCAGATAAGATTTCAAATGATGAGCTCCTGACGCTGGATGTGGACGTGCTCGTGCCGGCGGCCAAGGAAGATCAGATTACGAAGCAGAACGCAGCCGACATTCAGGCCCGCATCATTGCAGAAGGCGCCAACGGCCCGACAACCCCTGCGGCTGATGATATCTTGAATAGCAACGGGGTGGTCGTCATTCCAGACATCCTGGCCAACGCGGGCGGCGTGACGGTCTCGTACTTCGAATGGGTACAGGACCGGCAGGGCTACTTCTGGACGCTCGACCGGGTCAACCGGCGGCTCGACCGTTCGATGCGCCAGGCGTTTGACAACGTCTATGATGCCGCTGAGCAATACGACGTCTCGCTCCGCATCGGGGCCTACGTGCTGGGCATCGACAAGGTCGCCACCGCGCTCCAAATGCGGGGCATCTACGGGTAAGCCTGCAGCCCGACGGCCAAGCAGCACCCTATCCGCTGCTCTTTTCCCATCGACCATGTAAAAAGCCGAGCGCTCCGAAGAGCAGCTCGGCTTTTTGTATACAGCGCGTGTCGTCCAAGAGCCCGTGCCGTTAGGCCATGGCCGGCTCCCGGGTGTCGATGGTGGTCCCCAACACATCGAGGAATGCTGCCAGCCAGGCTGGATGCGCAGGCCAAGCCGGCGCGGTGACCAGGTTGCCATCCACCTCTACCTCGTCAGCGGCGCGCTCCACGAAGGTGCCGCCTGCACGGCTCACTTCGGGTCCGCACGCCGGGTACGCGGTGCAGGTGCGGCCCTCAAGGACCCCGGCGGCGGCCAGGATCTGCAGGCCGTGGCAGATGGATGCCACCGGCTTGTTCTCGGCAAAGAAGTGCTGTGTGATTTCCAGCACGCGGTCGTTCAGCCGTAGGTACTCCGGCGCCCGTCCGCCCGGCACCACCAGCGCATCGTACTGCGTCTCGTCGATCGCGTCGAAGGTGGCATTCAGCTCAAAGTTATGCCCTGGCTTCTCGGTGTACGTCTGGTCGCCCTCGAAGTCATGAATCGCGGTCTTTACCGTCTCGCCGGCCTCCTTGCCGGGGCACACGGCATGCACCTCATGGCCGACCATCGTGAGCGCCTGAAACGGCACCATGATCTCGTAGTCCTCTCCAAAGTCGCCTACCAGCATCAAGAGTTTCTTTCCCATACCGCTACCTCCGTCGAATTGGGTTCGTAAGGTATTGCAGTCTATGTGCCAAATGTAACGCTCTACCCACCAAAGGGTCCAAGAGGTCTGTTACGAAAGTTTAAATGGTGCCCCTGCAGCGGCTCCTGCCCACGCCTCGCGCACCAAGTATGGGACGGGCTCAGCTGCCAGTATCGCACGAACCCCAGAGGTTGCGAGGTTCGTATGGTGCCACGCGATTCTATCCTTTCCGTTCAACCTGCTAACACCTATGCCTGAACACGCCGAGCCCGATTCATTCATCCTCGATTGCCGTGGGCGCGCCCTGGATTGCCGGCCCGTTCCCGATGGACCGGCGCAGGTGATGGGCATCTTGAATGTCACCCCAGATTCGTTCTCCGATGGCGGGCAGTACACCGACCTGGATGCGGCGCTGGCACGAACGGAGGAGATGATTGCCGAAGGAGCCGCCATCATCGACGTGGGAGGCGAATCCTCGCGGCCGGCCGGGAAGACGTACGGCGAAGGGGCTGAGGCCGTGGCGCTGCAGGAAGAGCGTGAGCGTGTGGTGCCCGTGGTAGAAGGCATCGCCGCACGCTTTCCGGAGGTGCTCATCTCGGTGGATACCTACAAGCCTGAGGTGGCCCGCGCAGCACTCGGCGCCGGGGCGCATCTCATCAACGACATCACCGGCCTACGTATCTACCCCGAGATGGCGGAGGTGGCCGCCGAGGCCGGTGCGCCCCTCATCTTGATGCACTCGCTGGGCAGGCCCGGTGCCATGCCCCACGAGCACACGTACACGGACGTCGTCGCGGAAGTCACGGATGCCCTGCACGAGGCGGTGACCCTTGCCCAAGCAGCGGGCGTCAGCGATGTGGCCGTGGACCCGGGCGTTGGGTTTGGCAAGACCACCCAGGAAAACCTGCGCCTGGTCAACGCGGTGGACCGCCTGGTGGACCTCGGGCATCCGGTGATGGTCGGGATCTCCCGCAAGAGCAGCATCGGCGCTGTACTGGGCAACCCGGGCACCCCTGTGCCGATCAAAGACCGCCTCTTCGGAAGCCTTGGCGCCACGGCCGTGGCTGTGCTCCGCGGTGCCTCGCTGGTGCGGACCCATGACGTAGGCCCTACCGTTGACATGCTCGCGTTGTTGACGGCGACGGCGCGCGCAGGTCAGTAAGCCGAAGCCGCCCTCTCGCCCCCCTCCGTTCCCGCCCCACCTACCCCGCCCGTGACGCTTTTCGACTGGTTCATTCCCATCCGCATCGTCGATGTGCTGGAGGTGGCCCTGGTCTCCTACCTCCTCTATAAGCTCTACCTGTTGATGCGCGGCACGCTGGCCGTGTCTATCTTCCTGGGGGTGCTGGCGCTGTACCTCGTGCAGGTGATCGTGACGGCGGCCAACATGACGATCATGGAGACGCTCTTCTCTACGATCGGGGACGTGGCGGTCCTTGCCATTATCGTGCTCTTTCAACCCGAGATCCGGCGACTGCTGTTGCTGCTGGGGCAAAACCCGCTGGTTCGCCGCTTCGTTGCCTCGTCCGATCAGGATGAACTGGTGGAGGAGGTCACCAAGGCGGCGCGGCACATGAGCGAACGACACATTGGCGCGCTCATCGTCATGGAGCGGTCAACCGGGCTCCGCAACTATATCGAAACCGGCAAACAGGTGGGGGCGCGGGTGAGCAGCGACTTGCTGGTGACGCTCTTTCACGGGCAGAACCCGCTGCATGATGGCGCCGTGATCATCCGCAACCGCAAGCTGGAAGCTGCCCGGTGCATCCTGCCGGTCTCTACCAGCATGAAGCTCAGCCCACAACTGGGGCTGCGGCACCGCGCTGCCGTGGGCCTCACAGAGCAAACCGATGCGTTTGTGATTGTGGTGTCGGAAGAGACTGGGACGATCTCGGTCTCCCGCAACGGCGACCTCATCTCCAACCTCACCGCGGAGGAGTTGCAGGCCCAGCTGATGGATGCCCTCAGCGCCCCCTCAGCAACCGCTGCCGCCTGACCTACGCCGGGCCCCGCCCGCTACTCGTTTCCCACTTGTTTTCTGCACCCCTACCCACCCATGGCTTCCTCTCGCAAGTACCAACAGCAACGCCGGCGGCTGGTGGAAGAGCTGCACGAGCGCGGCATCGACGACAAACGCGTCCTCAAAGCCATCGCCAAGGTCCCGCGCCACGCGTTTGTGGAGCCGGCCCTGCGCAACCGGGCCTACCGCGACGAAGCGCTGCCCATCGGCAAGCGACAGACGATCTCCCAGCCCTTCACGGTAGCCTATCAGACGATGCTGCTGGACGTTCAGCCGGACGACCGCGTGCTGGAGGTGGGAACCGGCAGCGGCTACCAGGCGGCGGTGCTCTGCGAGATGGGCGCGCGCGTCTTCACCATTGAGCGGCACCGCGCCCTGCTGCAGCGAGCCACCGACGTGCTGGAGGACCTCGGCTACCGGGTCGTCTCCCGGGCCGGCGACGGGTCGCTTGGGTGGCCGGCGTTCGCCCCGTACGATGGCATCGTGGTGACGGCCGGCGCAGCCGACGTACCGCAGCCGCTGATGGAGCAGCTTCGGGTGCCGTCCGCAAAACATGACGGCGGCCGCCTGGTGGTTCCGGTCGGCGAATCCGGCGGACAGGTGATGCGGCGCGTGTATCGCACGGGGGAGGACTCCTATGAGCAGGAGAGCCACCACCGGTTTCGCTTTGTGCCGCTGGTAGGCGCCGAAGGCGGGCTGGAACAGGAGGAGACAGAATAGGCTGCAGCAAAACGCCGTAGCCATCACCGCGCGCGGGACACCACCGCCGCACTGCTGGCCGAACAAAAGAGTGGAAGAGAACAACGGCATTTCGTATGGTGGACGATACTCAACGCCAGCACTGGCGGCCTGCTCCTTGTTACCCACCCCTTCGCTCCCATGCGCGCCCTTCTCCGCTCCCGAAGCACCTCCCCGATCTACTGGTTTGCTGGCGTTGCCCTTCTGCTCATGCTCCCAACAGGCTGCGGCGGCATCGGCGCTACGCAGGGCGTTGAATACCAGCTCACCACCGATGAAGCCATCAACCTGGTGGAAGAGGCGCTGGTCCGAACCGGCTTTACAGGCAACGCGGTCATCGACCGCCTGGAGGGCAACCGGGTGCGCGTTGAGGCTCTGCTGGAACGCGACCGCGCAAGCGAAACTGGTGGCGCGCTGCAACAGCAGATGACGGTGCTCATTGAGCCTGCCGACGCCGACGGCAGGGTCCGCATCCGGGCTGAGCAGAGCGAGGCGCGCGGGGGATCATACGCCGGCCAAAGTGGCCCCAATTACCGGCGCTCGTTTTACCGCAACTTGAACCTGCTGGTCGACCGCTCCTGAAGGACGTTCCTCCCTGAGGAACCGCAGGCGGAGGCTGCCCGGTACAGATAAGAGCGGTTCAGGCACCCAGCGCACAGACTGGCACGCTACGTGCAGGGCAGAGCAGGATGACCTGCGGTTAAGTGCTACGGCGGTTTGCACGATACCTGAAGGGTCTGTTACCGTCTTTTTGTCTTGTCTTGCTGCCTGCGCGCCATGCATCTCTTTATCCTGTTGATCTCCGTCGCGCTGTTTTCCGGCGGGGATGTACCGCCACGTTCGCTGTCCGCCGCAGATGATACCCTTGTGGTCGCCTCTGTAGCGGAAGCCCATACGCTGCACCTGTCCGATGGCGAGCGCGTGCGGCTGATTGGGGTGGACGTGCCGCCCCGTACCTACGGGCCCGATCTGGAGCGATGGGCACTGCGCACCAGTCAGGAGCCGGCGGCGTTGCGGGCCCGGGCGGAAGCCGCGCATGGGTTCGTGGTTGACACCGCCGAGGGCGCCACCGTGGAACTGGCCTATGACCCGGCCTACCGTGCCCACGACCACCGCACCCCGGACGGCGCCCTGCTGGCCTACGTCTACTTCATTGCGGAAGACAGCGGCGACCGCGTGTTCTTGAACGAGCATCTCCTGACGCAGGGCTTTGCCCAGGCGCAGCGCGGAGACTACCAGGAGGCGGACGCCTTCATTGCGGCCGAGACGCGCGCCCGGGGCGAAGGGCGCGGGTTCTGGACCGTGGACGGCAGCACCGGACAGCGGAGCCGTCCGCCCCGTTAAGCATGCCCGATCCTCCCCGCGATTTCCACGTCTGGCTTGGCACCCCCTTCACCGAGTCTGTGGGACGTGTTCATGCTTGTGACGCGCAAGCTAAGACCGTGAGCCGAACGGAACGTGACGATCTACTTCATCTTTCTATTTGGCTATGATAGCTAATCGACCTCGTTATATGGTTTCCGCCGCATACCCTCAACATCCGGATGCTCCCACGGCCGTTCGGCAGGAGCAAGAAATTCAGAGCGTACGCGCCCTCCAGCAGTGCATGCTACCGGACGTGATGCCGAATCACCCTCAGGTGGAGTTGGATGCCGTGCTGTACGCCGCTACTGAGGTCGGTGGCGATTACTATGACGTGCGCCCTGAGGGCGATGACCGCCTCCTCTTGGCCATTGGCGACGCTACAGGCCACGGCTTGCCGGCCAGTATGATGGCCACTGCGGCGAAGACGCTCTTCCAGACGGTCGCGCCTGAGGAACCGCTCACCGACGCGCTATCGCGGTTCTCCGGTACCATTCGCCGCATGAACCTGTGCGGGCTCTACATGAGCCTCTCGCTGCTGCGCTACAACGCCCGCACGTTGCAAATCGCCACGGCCGGGATGCCGCCTGCGCTCGTCTACCGCGCCGGCTCCGGTCATGTGGAGTTTGTGGTGCTGAAGGGCCTCCCCCTCGGCAGCATCCACGACTTTGCCTATGCGGAGCAGACCGTGGAGCTCGCCCCCAACGATCAGGTCCTCCTGATGAGCGACGGGCTCTCCGAGCGATTCAACGATGCCGGCGACATGCTGGGCTACCGGCGCATCGCTGACTTCTTTGCCTCCGTCGCACCCCTGCCTCCCCACGCGCTCATCGAGCAACTCAAGTCGCGCAGCGATCTCTGGGCCGGACGCCCGGCGACCGATGACATGACGTTTCTGGCCCTTCGGCAAAAGTAACCGCCGGGATGCCGTACGGGCAACTTTCCCCGAGTGAAACGTAGACGGTCTCCCGCCTACGTACGGCGTGCGCTACGGGCTCCGTGCGGGCCATGCGCGGTCACTGTTTTTGTGTCTGCTATCCTCCTTTATGGTTTCGTTTATCGGTTCTCTTCTGCGTGCTGTGCCGGGCCCCCTGCGCCGTGCCGAGCAAGGCAAACGCGCGCCCCTCACCACGCAGCGCACGCTGCTGCGCGACCTCTTGCGTACAGCTGCTGGCACAAAGTGGGGCCAGCGGTTTGACTTCGCCGCGATCGCCGACGCGCCGGACGTGGTCGCGGCGTTTCAGGAACGCGTCCCGCTCCACCAATGGGAGGACATCTGCGACGATGCCGCCCGCGTCCGCGATGGCGTACCTGACGTCTTCTGGCCGGGGCGCACAACCAACTTTGCCGTCTCCAGCGGCACCACCTCCGAGGGCAAGGTGATGCCCATTTCCGACGCTACCATTGCCCACAACCGGTCGTTTAGCCTGGGCGTGGGAATGAATTACCTCGTCGAAACCGGCCACTGGCAGTTCTTGCTCGGCAAGCACCTCACCATTCCCGGCACGCTCGACGAAGACCCCCAGCGCCCGGGCGTACTGGCCGGAGAGGTCAGCGGTATTCTGGCCGAGCACGCCCCGGGTTTCTTCCGCACGTTGTTTCAGGCGGTGTCTGATGACGTGCTGGACGAACCCAACTGGCGCCGTAAGCTCGAGGCGATCGCCGACCGGGCGATGGACCAGGACATCCGCTTGATGGTGATGGTGCCCTCCTGGGCCGCCTCCCTCTTTCATATCCTCATCGAGCGGTACAATGCTCGGCACGACACCAACGTGCAGACGGTCGGGGAAATCTGGCCCAACCTCCAGGTCTTTATCTCGGGCGGCGTTGCCCTGGATTCGTACCGGGAGCTGTTGCAGGAGCTGATCGGACTGCCCCGCCTGGATTTTGTAGAAACCTACGGCGCCTCGGAGGGCTTCTTCGCCTTCCAAAACGAAGTCCATGATCCGGCCCTCCTGCTCCACACCAACGCCGGCGTGTTTTACGAATTTGTGCGTATGGACGAGCTCTCCAGCCCCAACCCTACACGCTACACCCTCGAAACCATCGAGACGGGCGTGCGCTACGCAACGTTTGTCAGCAATGCCAGCGGGCTCTGGGCGTATCAGGTGGGCGACGTCGTGCGCTTCACCCAAAAAGACCCGTACAAGATTGTCGTGGCCGGCCGTACCAGCGAGATGATCGACAAGTATGGCGAAGCACTGTTTGGAGAAGAAGCCCGAGAAGCGCTCTATCACGCCTGCCAGCAAACGAGGACGCACTTCAGCGAATTTCATCTGGCCCCCCTGTTGGCCGATACCGATCGTCCCCCGGCCCACCAATGGCTGGTGGAGTTCGAAACGCCCCCCGATGACCTCTCCGCGTTTGCCGACTTGATTGACAGCTACCTGCTGGAGGCTAACCGGCATTACCGCATCCGGCGCGAGGGCGATGCCCTTGCCACTCCTGAGGTCGTCTCCGTGCCTCCCGGCACCTTCCACACGTGGCTTCGTCAGGCCCACGAGACCGTCAGCAGCCAGACCAAAATGCCGCGCATGAGCGAAGAGCGCCATACCGCCGACGGGATTCTCGACCTGGCCCGAAACAATGCGTAAGTCCATAGCATACCGCCCCTTACCTTCTGACGGCCGCAACACCACGGGCATGCACTGGTTCGGATCTCACATGGCAATACGCCGTTTGCATGCTGCTTTTTCGCGAATCTTGCGGCTTTTTCTCTGTGTGCTATGCCCGCTGGGGCCTCCCACTGCTCGTCTATAGCCCCACCGTTCTGGCCTACGGGCCCCACGCCGCAGCATCCTCGCTTCGTCTCATTCAACCCCCGGATGGTTTATGTACGTCCCTCGCCAGCAACGAATGCTGGATCAGTATCTGCAGGAAATCGGCCAGATTGATCTGCTCAAGGCCGAAGAGGAAGTGGAGCTGGCCCGCCGTATTAAACAAGGCGACCAGGAAGCCCTGCATGACCTGACCCGCGCCAACCTTCGCTTTGTGGTGTCTGTCGCTAAGAAGTACCAGGGACAAGGCCTCAGCCTGGCTGACCTCATCAACGAGGGCAACTACGGCCTCATCAAGGCCGCCCAGCGCTTCGACGAAACCCGCGGCTTCAAATTTATCTCGTACGCGGTCTGGTGGATTCGCCAGGCGATCCTGCAGGCATTGGCCGAGCAAAGCCGGGTGGTCCGCCTGCCGCTCAACCGGATCGGCACCATCTCTAAGATCCGCAAGCTGAGTGCAAAGCTGGCCCAGGAGCACGACCGCCCCCCCAACCTTGAAGAGCTGGCCGACGAGCTGGACATCGACGTGGAGAAGGTCCGCGAGGCCATGCAGCATGCCGGCCGCCACCTCTCCATGGATGCTCCCTTCAACGACGAGGACGACAACAGCCTGCTGGATGTCCTCCCGAACGACGAAGGCGCCTCCCCCGACGAGACGCTGATGGATGAGTCCATCAAGATTGACATCGAGCGCGCCCTGAGCGGCCTGCACCCCCGAGAGGCAGAGATCACGCGCCTCTACTTCGGCATCGGCCGGGAGCACCCGCTGACGCTTGAAGAGATCGGGCAGCGCTTTGACCTGACCCGGGAGCGCGTCCGCCAGATCAAGGAGAAGGCCCTCCGCAAGCTCCGCCAGCGCAACCGCCGCGAAGACCTCCAAACGCACATCGCTTAATTGCCTCTGCTCTAACGCTACGACCTGCACGTCTTCTTTACCTGAGCCTCTTCCCTTGTTGGGGAGAGGCTTTTTTGTATGGGTGACGTGCGGGGCAGGGCGCGCTGTTTTGAGCCGTCCATCCACGCTTTGGGGCCGGAAAGCCCTCACGCCACATCGTACGACAGCTCCACGGGCGGGCCCTGGCGGATGGTCTGGTACACCACGCAGTACCGCTCGGTGAGCTTCAGCAGCGTCGCGAGCTGCTCCTCGTCGGCGTCGGTCGTGAGCGTGAAGTGCAGGCGGATGGCCTGAAAACCCACCGGCGCCTCCTTCGACACGCCGAGCGTCCCGCGGAAATCAAGGTCGCCCTCGGCGGTAACCGTGCCCTCCGTGAGCTCGATGTCCAGCGCCGTCGCCACCGCGTTCATCGTGACACCCGCGCAGGCGGCCAGGGCTTCCAGCAGCATATCGCCCGAGCAGGCCGCCATCCCGTCGCCGCCGGTGGCCGGGTGCAGCCCCGCCTCCACCAGCGCCTTGCCCGTGTCCACCTTGCAGGTGATACCATCGCTCAGGCGACCTGTAGCGCTCAGCGTGACGAGGGCCGCTTCAGGGTCATCGGTGTAGGTCGACTTGAGGGGGGCCTGCAGCGCCCGTAACTCCTGGCTTTTCATACCGTACCGGTAGCTATTCTGTGGAATCAGAGAAACCTGCCAACGACAGCCCGTCCCCTCGGTTCATCTCTGCGAAGCGTAACAGACGACGGCCACCTGCTACCGACTGCGTGTAGGCCCCGCAAGCTGCTATCCTCCGCTGACCAACGCTCCCACATCATGCCTAAATCATTACTGGACACCGTAGGCTTTCAACTCATTCAGCTCATCGAGAAGGGCATGGTCCGCTTCTCGCCCCACGGCGACGTCCTGTTCTTCAACACCGACGAATTCGCCTGGACGCACCGCCTGGAGCGCCACTGGGAGACCATCCGCGACGAGCTGGATGCCGTGCTCCAAAACCGGAGCGCCCTCCCCAATTTTCAGGACATTTCGGAAGACCAGACGTCCATCACCAACGACGATCAGTGGAAGACCTTCTTCCTGTATGGCTTTGGCCATAAGGCGGAAGCCAACTGTGCCCGTTGCCCCGAAACCACCAGGCTGGTCGAATCCATTCCCGGGATGAAGACCGCCTTCTTTTCTATCCTCGCGCCCGGCAAGCACATTCCTCCCCACCGAGGCCCGTACAAAGGCGTGATGCGCTACCACCTGGGGCTGAAGGTGCCAGAGCAGGCCGAAAACTGCCGCATCCGCGTGGGCGACGAATACCGCCACTGGGAAGAGGGCAAAGGGATCATGTTCGATGACACCCACCAGCACGAGGTCTGGAATGACACCGACGAAGAGCGGGTCGTCCTCTTCCTCGACATCGTGCGCCCGTTCGATCCGCCGATAGGGGCCATCAACGAGGCCCTCATTAAGCTCATCAGCCTGTCGCCGTTTGTGACGAAGGCCAAGAAGAACCAGGAGCAATGGGAAGCCCGGCACCAGGCGGCCGGGGATGGACAGGCCACAGCGCAGACACCGCAGTCTGTCTAACGGCTGCCTAACGCCTGCTTTAGCCGCATCGTTACGGCCGGTGCTATGCCCGACCGGAACGGACCAGGCGTCGCGGGGTGGAGGTTATCTCTACACCCTGCGCTCTATTCCGCCTATTTGCCATGGAGACGTCCCAAGCTCCCCCCGTGCACCTCGTCACCGGCGCCAACGCCGGCATCGGCAAAGAAACGGCCCGCGGGTTAGCCGCCACCGGGGCCACCATGATCTTCCTGTGCCGCAGCGAGGAGCGCGCACGCGCCGCCATGGACGAGATCGCCGCTGACACGGGCAACGACGACCTTCACCTGGTGCTGTGCGATCTCTCCCGGCAGGCCGAGATCCGGGCGGCCGCGGAGGAGATCACAGAGCGATTTGACCGGCTGGATGTGCTCGTGAACAACGCGGGCGTCTACCTCACCGACTTCGTGCTGACGGTCGATCAGTTGGAAAAGACGTGGGCCGTCAACCACCTCGGCTATTTTCTGCTGACGCACCTGCTGCTGGACCTGCTCAAGGCCAGCGCGCCCGCCCGCATTGTCAACGTCGCATCGGATGCCCACCGGGATGCGAGCATCAACTTCGATAATCTGAACGGAGAGCAGGGGTACAACTGGTACAACGCCTATGGCCAGTCCAAGCTGGCCAATATCCTCTTCACGCGTGAGCTGGCCCGCCGGCTGGAAGGCACTGGCGTGACGGCTAACGCGATGCACCCGGGCGTGGTGGCGTCGGAGATCTGGAATCGGAATGGGGACTGGGTATCGTGGGTGGTGCGGCTCTTTACCCCCTTCTTCCGAAGCCCCGAAAAAGGCGCCGAGACCGCCGTGTACCTGGCCACGTCGCCAGAGGTGGCGGGTGTGTCCGGGCGCTACTTCAAGGATTGCCGGGAGAAGCGCCCGGCTAAAGCGGCACAGGATGAGACCGTGGCGCAGCGGCTGTGGGAGGTCAGCGCCGCACAGGTCGGTGACGTCACCCCGCTTACGCCGTAGCCCGCAGGCCCTGCGCGAAAACCGTGTGGATGGAGCCGCCCGCGCTCGCAACTCTCTGCCACCACCGCTATGCTGTTGGGGTGGATGCCCTTCCCCCTGCACTCCTCCTGCTTACCCTACCGCGCTCCTGTGACCGTTGATGTTGTGGTGCCGGTCCCCCTCGACCGCCCGTTTACCTACCTCGTCCCCGACGCTCTCACGCCCGACATCGCCCGCGGCGTGCGCGTGCTCGTCCCGTTTCGGCAGCGCAAGCTCACGGGCGTGGTGGTCGCCGTAGATGCCGACGCCGACGGCTCCGCACTCGACTTCAGGGCCAAGCCCATTGCCGACGTCCTGGATGCCACGCCCGCCCTTACCGGCGAAATGCTGCGCCTTACCCGCTGGATGGCCAACTATTACGTCTGCGGCTGGGGCGAGGTGGTACGCGCAGCTCTGCCGAGCGGGACCGAAGTCTCCACCGAGCGCCGCCTGCAACGCACAGATCGGCCGGTGCCAGAGCGCTGGGCCAACCATCAGAACGCACAGGCCCTGCTGGATGACCTGGAGGGGCGTGAGAGCGTCACGCTGAAAGGGGTGCGGCAGCGCCTGGGCCCGGTCCCCCTCCGCCTGGTGCGCGAGCTGGAAGAGGAAGGCCTCATCACCATGAACACGCGCGTATCCGACCCGTCCGTCTCCGTGAAGAAGGAGACGCATCTGCGCCTATCGGAGCCGTTCCGCACGCCTGGCGCGGTGCGTGACGCCAAGGAGCAATTGCGCGGCGCAAAGCAGCAGCTGGTGATGGCGGTGATGGCGGGCCTTCTGGCCGAAGGCATCGACACCCCCCGCCAGGCCGATGTGGTGGAGCGCGCCGAAGCCAGCTACAGCACCATCCGCCGCCTCGTGGAGATGGGCCTCCTGCAGTCGGTAGAGCAACAGGTGAACCGCTCGCCACTGGACGACCTGGCACCCCCCGCTGCCCCGCCCGATCATGCCTTCCATCCCCACCAGGCGGCCGCGCTGGAGGCTATCGAAGACGCCATCACCGCGGAGCGCTTCGAGAGCTTCCTGCTGCACGGCGTCACCGGCAGCGGAAAGACGGAGGTGTACATCGCCGCGCTGAAAGCTGTACGGGCGCAAGGCAAGACGGGGATCATCCTGGTGCCCGAGATCGCGCTCACGCCGCAGACCGTGCAGCGCTTCCGCGCCCACTTTGGCGACCACATCGCGGTGCTCCACTCGCGCATGAGCCTGGGCGAGCGCTTCGACGCCTGGCGGCATCTGCGGCACGGGCGCTACGACATTGCCATCGGGCCCCGCTCGGCCATCCTCGCCCCGCTCGACAACCTCGGGCTGATTGTGGTAGACGAGGAGCACGAGCCATCGTACAAACAGTTCGACCCCGCGCCGCGCTACCACGCCCGCGACGTAGCGGTGATGCGCGCCCACATGAACGACGCGGTGGTGGTGCTGGGCACCGCTACGCCCAGCGCGGAAACCTACACCAACGCCGAGCACGGCAAATACACCCTGCTGCCCATGCCCGAACGCGTGCCGAACGCTGCCGGCGTCGCGGTTACGATGCCGTCCGTGGAGGTGGTGGACCTGACGCTGGAGCGAAAGAAGCACCGGCTGGAGGGGGCGATCTCGGACACGCTGTACGAGGCCATCGCCGCGCGCCTCGACCGGGACGAGCAGGTCATCTTGCTGCAGAACCGCCGTGGCTACGCGCCGGTCATCGAATGCGAAAACTGCGGTTGGGCCCCCGGCTGCAGCGACTGCGCGGTGACGATGACCTATCACAAAGCCCGAGGCCACCTGCGCTGCCACTACTGCGGGCTGGCCGAGCACCTCCCCCGCGCCTGCCCCGAATGCGGGTCGGACGAACTCACGCAGATTGGGACGGGCACGCAGCGGGTAGAAGAAGAGCTGCAGGAGCGCCTGCCTCAGGCCCGCATCCTCCGCATGGACCTCGACACCACGAGCCGAAAGAACGCCCATCACGACATCCTCGACCGGTTTCGGCGCGGGGCGGCGGATGTGCTGCTGGGCACGCAGATGGTGGCCAAAGGGCTGGACTTTCCGCGCGTTACGCTGGTGGGGGTCGTCAGTGCAGATGTGGGCTTGCTGCTGCCGGACTTCCGGGCGGAGGAGCGGACGTTTCAGCTCCTCACCCAGGTGGCCGGCCGGGCCGGGCGCGCGGAGCTTCCGGGCAGCGTGCTGCTGCAGACGCGCAACCCGGAGCACCCCCTCTTCCAGGCTGTAACAGCGCACGACTACCACGACTTCATGGCCTATATCCTGAACGAGCGGCAGCTGCTGCGTTACCCGCCGTTTGCGCGCCTGGCGGTGGTGGAGTTTCGCGGGCCCAAGGCGGCGCGTGTGGAAGAGGTCGCCCGGCAATGGACCGGGCAGCTCCGTCAGCGGGCCGAGAAAGCAGACGGTCCGGTAGAAGTGCTTGGCCCGGAGCCGCCCATGGTAGGGCGCGTCAAGAAGCAGTTTCGGTACCATACGCACGTGCGCGTCCCCCGGACCACCGACGCGCCGGCCCTGCAGCCGCTGCTCCGCGCCGCCGACGAGGCCTTCGGCAGCCCGCCCCGCGGCTATCACGTAGCCATCGACGTGGACGCCCTGGGCCTCTTCTGACCTCGGGCTCCCGAGAGCGCTCAGGTTACACCGGCAGCGGGGCCGGCCCCATCTGATAGATGGCAGCAGCCCACGTGAGGCCCGCCCCAAATGCCACCAGTGCCAGCGTATCGCCTGGTGCCACGCGGCCTGCATCGAAAGCTTCGCTGAGCGCCAGCGGCACCGAGGCCGCCGATGTGTTGCCATAGCGGTCCACGTTCACGACCACCTTCTCCGGCGGCAACCCCGCCTCCCGCGCCGCAAAATCGATAATGCGGGCATTCGCCTGGTGTGGCACCAGTAAATCGATGTCGTCCACCGCAAGGTTGGCCTTGTCCAGGGCTTGCTGCAAGGAGGTGCCCAACACCCGGGTGGCAAACTTGAAGACCTCCCGGCCATTCATCCGAAGCCCGCCCAGGTCTTGCGCAAGCGTCTCTTTCGTCGTCGGCTGGGCTACACCGCCTACCGGTATGATGAGATGCTCCGCCCCGCTCCCGTCTGATCCCAGCACGTGGCCTCGCAGGCCGCAGCCGTCCGCCTCTGTAGCCTGCACCACCACCGCGCCGGCACCATCGCCGAAAAGGACGCACGTGCTGCGGTCGTTGTAGTTCATCCAGCGGGACGTCAACTCCGCGCCAACCACCAGCACCGTGCGGCACGCGCCCGTGCTGATGAACTGCTGGGCCGTAACGAGCGCATACACGAACCCGGTGCACCCGACCGTCAGTTGCATGGCACCCGCATGCGTAGCCCCGATGCCCTCTTGCACCTGACTGGACACCGGCGGCGTGAGGTAGTCCGGACTGGAGGACGCCACAAGCACCAGGTCTACATCAGCCGGTGCGACGCCTGCCCGCTCCAGGGCGCGCGTGCTACACGCGATGGACATCGTTGCTGTTGTTTCACCGTCGGAGGCGTGGCGCCGCTCCCGGATGCCGGAACGCTCGCGGATCCATTCGTCGCTGGTATCGACGAGCTGTGCCAGGTCATCGTTCGTGACCACGTTGTCGGGGACTTCGTGGCCCCAGCCGGTAATCGTAGAAGAAATCATGGGCGGATAAATCAGGGGCAGAAAGCGCTTCCTAAAACCCTGCTACCTACCGGCTGAGGGCTTCCGTGTTCGGGCTCACGCGCTGCAACGGGGGGCGACGCGCTACTTCTTGCCGCCACCTCCCGAGGGAAAGATAACGTCCGATGACCGACCTTTCCGCGCGCCCTGGGTCAGCGCCATGTCGATGGCCGCGGTCAGGTCCTGCACGGAGATTGGCTTGGCCAGGTAGTAGTCAGCCCCCGCCATTTGGCTGCGCCGCTCCCCATACGGGCTGGCGTACCCGGTCATCATGATAACCGGTATGTTCTGCGTTTTGCTGTGGGACCGCAGGACCGCGACCGCGTCATATCCGTGCATGTTTTGCATGCGGACGTCGCACAGAATCAGGTCCGGACGGTGCTGCTCGGCCATTTCTGTGCCTTCTGTACCGTCGCTCGCCGTGAGCACGTCGTACTCCTGTTGCTCCAGCACAAACGAGACCGTGTCGACAAACAATTCGTCGTCATCGATAATGAGAATCTGATGGTTCATACGAAGGGTCAAGGAATGAGGGTGGGGTTATGCCGACGCGGCTGCGGAGGGTGCCGCTGCGGTGGCGGAGCTTAGGGGCAGAGCTACGGTGGCGCGGGTGCCCACATCTTCGGTGCTTTCCAAGGTGAACGTCCCACCAAGGAGCTCCGTCAGGCGGCGGGCAATCTGCAGACCGAGGCCCACGCCCTGCTGTTCGTGCAACGCGCGATCGAATTGCTGATAGGCGCCGATCGTGGCCAGCCGCTGGTCACTGATGCCACGGCCTTCATCCGTAACCGTCAGCACATACTGCTCATCGGTTACCGCAGCTGTCACGGTGATCGGGCTGCCGGTCTCAGAAAACTTACAGGCGTTGTCCATGAGCTCCCCGACAATGCGTTGCAGGTGCTCTTCGCCTGCCGCCACCGCTTCGTCCGCCAGGTCCATCGTTACGTCATCCGTGCGGGTATGGTGCGCGCTACGGGGCTCCACCTCCGCAGCGATGGAGGACGCAGGTGCCGCACAGCGTGATGCACGGAGCGCGGCCGTCTTGGCCTCGTCGCGTGCGATCAGCTCCAGCTGGGCATAGATCAGGAAGTTTTCCACCAGCCGGTTCAGCCGCTGCCCGGAGGTTAGAATCATTTCGGCAAACTCTTGCACCTCGTCTGGCGCCATGGTGGCGGCGTCCTGGCTGAGCAGCTGCGCGCTGCCGATGATGCCATTGAGCGGGGTCCGGAGTTCATGCGGCAGCGTGATGGTGATGCTATCGCGCAGCGCCTCGATTTCGCGCTCGGCTTCCTCGCGGATGGTGGCGTGCTTGGCGAGCCGGACTTCTACCGCCTGCAGCAGTTCGCTGACGTCAAACGGTTTGGACAGGTAATCGTCAGCGCCGAGGTTCATGCCGGTGCGGATCGCGTCCGGGCCGGCCGCGCCTGTCATCAAGATGAAGGGAATAGTCGCCGTCGTCTCCTGATTCCGCAGGTGCTCCAGCGTCTCGTAGCCGTCCATCCCGGCCATCTGCACGTCGCAGATCACGAGGTCCGGCTGATGCTCTTCTACCTGCGCAACGCCCTGCAGGCCGTCGTCGGCTTCGATTACGGTGTATCCCGCGTCGTTCAACGCGAAGGTCATGACCTCTCGAAAGGCGAGGTCGTCTTCAATAAGTACGATTTTACGCATAGGTGAGGAGCCCGTGCATTCATTCGAAAGCACAAAAAGGGCTCGAACGTGGGAGGGAGGGTTAGGGCGCTACGGGATCCGGCGCCTGCGCTCTACTGAGCACCTCGTGGACGGTCCGGAGTAGCGTGTTTGCTCGATAGGGTTTGGCGAGGAACGCCTTCACCTGCGCTGCCTCATCAGCGACGACGGATTCTTTGGTGACCAGCCCGCTGACGGCAATCACCGGGAGGTCGGGGTTCAGGTCGGAGAGCAAGTCGACGAGCGCAGGTCCGTCCATGACGGGCATCATCACATCGGTGACGACGAGCGCGATGTCCCCCCCGCGCTGACGCAGGATGCGGGCGGCCTCCGCACCGTTGCCGGCCGCGTGGACGATGTAGCCATGCGTTTCAAGCACGCGCTGCGTGACCATGCGCAGGCCCACCTCGTCGTCGACCAGCAGGATGCGCTGCCCCTCCCCGTCGGGCACCGGAGCCGCCTCGGCCGTGGGCGCCTGCGCTTCCGCATCGGCAACGGGCAGGTACACGCTGAAGGTGGTGCCGACGCCTTCGGTGCTCTCCATATCAATGAACCCCTGGTGGCCGCGTACGATGCCGAGCGTAGTTGACAGCCCCAACCCGGTACCATTACCCTTGGTCGTGTAGAACGGATCGAAGATCTTCTCTTGCATGTCAGGCGGGATACCGGTTCCCGTATCAGCCACCGTGATGCGCACGTACCGCCCGGGCAGCGCTTCGAGGTGGGTAGGCACATCCGCGTCAAGAACCACATTCTCCGCGTGGATCTGCAGGGTGCCCTCGTCGTCCATCGCATCGATGGCGTTGACGGCAAGATTCATAACGACCTGATGCAACTGCGTGGCATCGCCCTTGACGTGGTGCAAATCGGACGGATAGTGGAACGCCAGGTCTATGGTCGGCGGGATCGTCTCGCGGACGATATCATGCAGCTCGTCCAGGACGGGACCCAGCGGCATCACCTCCGGGACGCCTTCGCTGCCGCGGGCAAACGACAGCAGCTGCCGCATCAGGCCCGCGCCACGTTCGGCGCCCGAGGCCAGGGCCTGGATCAGGCGCTGCGAGCGGTCGTCGGTGGCGACGGACTCCAGCATTTCGAGCGACATGAGGATGGGGCCGAGCACGTTGTTTACGTCGTGCGCGACGCTGCCGGCCAGCTTGCCGAGGCTTTCCATCCGCTGGGCGCGGCGCACCTGCCGTTCAAGGTTCTTGCGTTCGGTGATGTCCGTGTTTACCACAAGAAACGCGTCCTGTGCCCCCGGCACGTGCGCTTCTGCACGGGACCAGCGGCTCTCGACGTGTACGCGCTCGTCGCCACGGGTGCGGTGTATCATCTCCCCGGCCCATGCGCCGTGCTCCTGTGCGCGGGCCTGCACCTGCGCATGCATGGTGTCGCGCGCGCCGTAGAGCAGGGTGTGTATGTTGGCTCCGATAGCCTCCTCCCACGGCCAACCGTAGAGCGCCTCTGCGCTCTGATTCCAGTAGGTGATGGTGCCTTCAGCGTCCTGTATAAAGATGGCATCGCCAGCATGGTCTACAAGCGTGGCCATCTGCTGCAGCTGCTGATTCGTGCGTCGTAGCTCAGCGGTGCGTTTCTCCACCAGCTGGTCGGCAATCTCCTTCGCATGGCGAAGCGCGTCCTCCGCAGCCCGGCGTTCGGTCAGGTCGTAGAGCGTTCCGCTGATGCCCTTCGGCCCGCCGTCGTCACCCGTTACCATCCAGGCGTTGACTTCGAACCAGCGCGTGCTGCCGTTGGCGCAGCAATACCGCACCTCGGCCTGGCACGTACGGCACTCCTCCTGCACTACGCGTTCAAACCGGTCGATGCAGACCGCCCGGTCGTCCGGATGAACAAAGTCGAGGAAGTGCTGGCCAACCGTTTCCTCCGGTGTGAAGCCGAGGAGGCTCTCCCAGGCGGGGTTCACGTAGGCCCAGTGCCCGTCGGCGTCCAGTTCAAAGATAACCTCCCGAATGCTCTCGACTACCGAGCGGTAGCGGGCTTCACTTTCCTCCAGCTCGCGTCGGGATTCCACCTGCTCGGTGACGTCCTGAAAGACCCCGACAATCCGTTCGGCCTTGCCGGCGTCGTCAAACGAGACCACTTGGCTGTGCGCGTTGATCCAGCGATAGGTGCCGTCCGCGTGGCGGATGCGATGCAGCGCCTCCCCGGCCTCCGCCGCCCCGCTCAAGAGTTGCCTGTTAAGCGCCATTACCTCAGGCACGTCCTCTGGGTGGACACGCTCAACCCATGTGTCCACGCTGTGGTCCACGCGGTCAAGATCCAGGCCTAATAAGGCAGCCCCTTCTTCATTCCACGTCATGTAGTCGGTCCCCGGGCGCCAGTCAAAGATGCCCAGATGCCCTCCCTGAATGGCGAGGTCAAACCTCTCCTTCGTCTCTGCAAGGGCCTCCTGTGCTTCCCGCTGCTCGGTGACGTCCCGCAGGATTACGGTGTACAGGTGGCCCTCGGAGGTTTGCACTGACGAGATGGATGCTTCGGCTGGAAACTCTTCCCCGGTCCGACGCTGTCCGAAGACACTGCCGAGCTGCCCCATGCGCCGGGTCGTCTCATTGGTTTTCCCGAACGCCTCTACGCGCGGTCCGTGCTGGGCGTGAAACTGCTCAGGGATGAGCGTTGACATGGGCTTGCCGCGCATTTCCTCGGGGGTGTAGCCAAACATGCGCTCAGCCGCTTTATTAAACAGTACGATGCGGTGTGCGTCATCGACGGTCACGATGGCATCCATGGCAGAGTTTAGGATGCCGGCCAGCCGCTGTTCGTTGGCCTCCGCCGCCTGCTGTGCGCGGACTTCGGCCGTGATGTTGCGCGTAATACCGAATAGCTTTGGCTCGCCATGCGCGGTTTCCTTGACGTGGCTTCGCACGTGCAGGTAGAGGATCTCACCTGACCGCGCGACAAAACGGAACGTATCGTCGTACGCGGCCTCGTTGGCTATCGCCGCGCGAAACCCAGGCTCTACCTGCTCAGCATCGTCAGTATGGACCATACCGAACAAAGCGTCGATGTGGACCTTCGATTCATTCAGGCCCAGCATGGTCATAACCCCATCCGAGCAGTGTACGTTGCCCGTACGGAGATCCAGCTCCCAATGCCCGACAGCCGCCGTCTGCTCAGCCGCACGTAGGCGCTGCTCGCTCGCGCGCAGGCGTTCTTGCGTGCGACGCTCTTCGGTGACATCCCTAAAGTAGACTGTCGCCCCACCCTCGTCCGTCGGGTACAGGTCAACTTCCAATAACTGGTCGGAGCCTGGCCGGCGGCTCTCCACCGTCTGCCGCTCGCGCTCCTGCTTGCACCGGGTGAAGCTGGTGGCAAACCGGGTGGAGACAAGGTCCGGAAGCACTGCCCAGACATTTTTTCCTTCCACAGCCGCATCCCTAAGCCCAAGCATGCGGCGTGCCACCTCGTTCACGTACTGCAGGTTATCGTCAGCATCTATTGAGATGAACCCCTCGCCGATGCTCTCAAGAACGCGTGTGACCTTGGTTTCGGCTGCCTTTGCCGCCTGCTTGCGCTCGGCCATCTCCCGCGTGGTGCGGCGTAGCTCCAGTTCGTCCACCACCAGGGCGGCGAACTCCTGTAGCACGGCCTGATCCTCTGCGTCAAACGTACGCGGCTGGGTATCAATAAGACAAAGCGACCCGAGGGCATGGCCTGCAGGCGTGATCAGGGGAGCCCCGGCATAGAAGCGGATCCCGAACTCACCCGTAACGAGCGGATTCTCCTGGAATCGCGGATCCTGCGTGGCGTCCTCTACAACCAGTACGTCCGGCTGCATGATCGTATGCGTACAGAAGGCTACCTCGCGGGAGGTTCCATCCACGTCAGCACCAACACACGACTTAAAAAACTGCTCGTCCTCCGTTACGAGCGTTACAGCGGCAACGGGGATATCGAAGTGGGCCGAGGCCAGCCGCGTGATACGATCAAGGGAGGCCTCGGGGGGCGTATCCATAATGTCGTACGCCAGCAGCGCCTGTAGCCGCTCCGCCTCATCGGGGGGGTACGGAATAGTCAAGACAGGACGATTCAGATGGCGGGGATAGTAGTGCAAGGTATCGGGCAGCAGGCCCCGGTTTTTAATGCGCGGCGATGGTTTTTCAGCAACGAATCCGTTTCGTACCCCCACGGCTGTATATCACGCCGTTGTTCTGCTCCGCCCGCCCTATGGCGCGCTTGTGCAGGCGTTGGCGTGAACTGCTGCGCCACTGCGTGGTTATAACATGCGGTGGGTTCATTTTTTACTGCGAGGGCCGATATACCGTACTACCGTCTCTCGTGCCTTCTGCATGTATGGCTACACCGCACATGGCCCGTCCCTGATTGACCCTATTAGGTTATGGATCAACGTCCTCCATCCTCTCCACGTCGCGGCTCTGGTCTGTACGACGACGCCATGCCCTCAGCAGCTTCCGGGGCAGACGCAATGGACCCCGCGCTAAGTCGCCTGCTGCGTCTGGCCCAGCAGAGCCTTGCCGCCGAGGGTGTCGGGCTCTTCTCTACCGATGCTGAGGGGGCCTGGCATTCCGTGCTGACCCACCCTGCAGGTGCCCCCCTGCCTCCCGAGCAGGCGCGTGCTGAGGCGGCGGACGCCCCCAGTGCCCCACGGCTTATCTCCTGGCAAGATACGGTTGAGGCAGGTCCTCGCACTGGCTTTGCGTTTCCTATTCCCGTTTTGGCTACCCAAGCACCCGTTGTCCTGGCGTGCTGGAACGCCACCGACACGCCCCCCCTCAGCGATGATAGCCTCTGGCAGGACTGGGCCGCAAGCCTGGCCCGAGAGCTTTCAAGAGCGCACACGCGGCCTCCGCACCATGCTGAAGGACTGGCGCAGCTAACAATCAGCGTGATGCGGCAAATGGCGGCGGGGGCCCCGCTGCGCACGGTGCTGACGGAGCTGATTGAGCAGTTCGAGGCGCTCGTGCCCGGGCTCCATGGATCGGTCCTGCTGCTGGAACCCGACGAGAAAACCGTGCGGCACGTGGCCGCCCCGCGGCTGGCCGATAGCTACTGTGCGGCTATCGACGGGGCCCGCATCGGAGAAGGCCAAGGCTCGTGCGGGACGGCGGCCTACCGGGGTACCCCCGTCATCGTTGAGGACATCCCATCCAGTCCGCTCTGGACGGGTTACCGCGACTTGGCGTTGCGCCATAACCTGGCCGCGTGCTGGTCGTACCCCATCAAGCGGACGACCGGGGCGGTGCTGGGCACCCTGGCCATGTACTACCGCCAGCCCCGGCGCCCATCCACCGGTGAATTACGGCTGGCCTCAACCGTAGCCCACCTGGCAGGCCTCGCTATTGAGCGCGTGCAGCTGGAGCAAGCCCTCGCTGCCCATAGCGACCGCTTGGAACTGGCCATTGATGCCGCCAACCTGGGCATCTGGGACTGGGAGGTGGGCCAAGATGTCACCTACAACGACCGGTTTATGGGCATGTTGGGGTATGCCCCGGGGGAGGTGCCGTACAGCCTCGACGCGTGGCTGGACCTGGTGCACGCTGACGACCGAACTGCTGTGAAGACGGCGCTCCAGCCCTACCTGGAGGGCGAGAACACCAATGGCTACGCTGTCACCTTTCGCGCCCGGCATCGTGACGGCCACTACGTGTGGCTCCAGGACGTGGGGCGCATCGTGGCAACAGATGAAGAGGGAGGGCCGCAGCGGGCTACAGGCATTCGGCAGGATATCACCGCAGAGCAGGAATCGGCCAACCTGATGCAGCGCCTGGGCCATATCATGGACCGGTCGGCCGAGGAGCTCTATCTGATTGACGTTGACACCCTGCGGTTCGCGTTCGTCAACACCGGAGCCCGGCAAAACCTTGGCTATACGCCCGAGGAACTCGCCACCATGACGCCGGCCGACATAAAGCCGCTCGGGGCGCGCGAGCTACGGGACTTGAGTGCCCCTCTGCACCAAGGCGAGGACGTGGTGGTCATTGAAACGTATCACCAGCGAAAGGACGGGACGGAATACCCTGTCGAAATCCATCTGTACCTGATCGAAGGGGAAGGGCCTCCACTCTACACTGCGTTCGTTACCGACCTGACAGAGCAGCGGCAGCACGAGCAGACGCTGATTGCCGCCCGGCACCGCGCGGAGCAGGCCCGGTACAACGCGGAGCTGGCACGGGCGCGGGAGGAGGAGCTGCACCAGCTCAAGACGTCCTTCCTCGCCAACATGAGCCACGAGATCCGCACGCCACTTACCGCCATTATCGGCTTTGCCGACGTCCTCACTGAGGAGACCGAAGGCCACGCACAGGAGTGCGCCGAGACGATCCGCCGCAGCAGCGAACGCCTGCGCGAGACGCTAACCTCGGTGCTGGACCTGGCACAGCTGGAGAGTGAATCGTTCACGATTCGCCCGTCTCGCGTAAACGTAACGGCCACCGTGGAAGACACCGCCCGCATGTTTGCTCCCCTCGCTGACCGCAAAGGGCTAACACTCCATACCATCGTCCCACCGCAGCCGCTGTATGCCCACCTCGACGGCGCCGCACTGGGTCGGATTTTAACAAACTTAGTCTCCAACGCCGTTAAGTTCACCGATGAAGGGCAGATAACCCTCCGGGTGATGTCTACGGCGACGCACGTTCAGCTGGACGTGCAGGACACCGGGGTTGGCATCAGCGCTGAGTTTTTACCTCAGCTGTTTGATGATTTTAAGCAAGAATCACGCGGTTTCACACGTGCGTACGAGGGCAACGGCCTTGGCCTTGCCATTACCCAGAAACTGGTATCGCTAATGAGCGGCTCCATCGCCGCCGATAGCCAGAAAGGCGTCGGCAGTACCTTTACCGTCCAGCTTCCGCTCCGTCCCTCCTCTGCTATGACCGATTCATCGACCGCTTTGCCCTCCCTCCTGCTCGTGGAAGACTCCGAGGAAGCTCAGCAGCTCATCGACATTATTCTGGGCGATACCTTTGCCGTGGACATCACGGACAATGTAGCGGACGCTCTGGCCATGGCTGAGGCTACAACGTACGACGTGTGCCTGATTGACGTCCATCTGCGCGGCGACGAGGGAGGAACAGACCTGGTGCAGGTGCTCAACGCAGACCCCGCCTACGCGGACGTGCCCAAGATTGCCTGGACGGCGTTTGCGCTCCCCGGTGATGAGGAGCGCCTCCTCGCCGAGGGCTTTACCCACTACCTGTCAAAACCTACCCGCCGTGCCGATCTGCTGGAGTTGCTCGATGAGGTGATGGAGCCAGACGCGTAGCACCCTACCCGTGCACCCGCAAGGTGGATCAGCGGTACGGCTCAGGGTCGATGCCAAGGCGATCCATTCGGGCGTGCAGCGTGGTACGCTTGATGCCCAGGAGCGCAGCAGCTCCGTTCGCTCCACCAATCACGCCCCCTGTCCGTTCCAATGCCTCCTGGATGTGATGCCGCTGCGCCTCCGCCAGGGTCGGAAACCCGTCGGGCGTAGCGCCCTTTTGGGCACCATTTGGCAGCACAAGCCCCAGTTGGTCTGCGCCGATGGGAGCCTCGGGCGACGCCAGGATCACCGCGCGCTCCACGATGTTGGCCAGCTCGCGCACGTTGCCCGGCCAGGCGTAGGCGGTGAGGCGCTCCATGGCCTTGGCAGTAAAGCCCTCCACTGGGGTGCCCATACGCTGTCCGAACTGCTCGCAGAAGTGCGCGGCCAGCAGCGGCACGTCGCCCTCCCGCTCCCGCAACGGGGGCACCTCGATCGGAAAAATATTGAGGCGGTAGTACAGGTCGGAGCGGAAGCGGCCGGCGTCCACATCTGCGTCTAACGCACGGTTGGTAGCTGCCACCACGCGGACATCCACCGCGATCGTTTCGGTGCCGCCTACGCGTTCGAACTCCTGTTCTTGCAGCGCCCGCAACAGCTTTGCCTGCGTCTCCAGCGGGAGCTCCCCCACCTCGTCCAGGAAGAGCGTGCCGCCATCGGCCAGTTCGAAGCGGCCCTTGCGCTGGTCGACGGCCCCGGTGAATGCGCCCTTCTCATGGCCAAACAACTCGCTCTCGATGACGTCGCTGGCGAGGGCGGCGCAGTTCACCTTCACCAGCATCTCCTCGGCACGTGGGCTGTGGCGGTGCAGCGCCCGCGCCACCAGCTCTTTACCCGTCCCCGTCTCGCCCATCACCAGCACGGTGGCGTCTGTGGGCGCTACCTTGTCAATCGCCGTAAACACCCGCTGCATAGCCGGCGACTGCCCGACCATCTCCTCGTAGGCATGCTCCGTCTGCAGCTCCTGCCGCAGGTATTGCGCCTCCGACTGCAGCTGGACGAGCTCCTCCTCGGCCTCCTTCAGGTCGTTGACGTCGCGCAGGATAAGCAAGAAACGCTGGCGGCGCGGGAGGGCAATGACGGAGAGCGTGGCCTCCACCGGAAAGGGCGTGCCGTCGTTGCGGAGGGCCTGCAGCCCCTCTCCCTGTCCGAGATACTGCCCGGTGCCGCTGCTTGCCGGGGCGGCCATATCCCTGTCAGCGCTGTCGTGATCAGCGGCGTGGGCCTGGACAAAGGACCGGACGCGCTTCGTCAGCTCCTCATCAAGCAAGGGCACGATGGACCGGTGTTGCACCTCCTCGGCGGTAATCCCGAAGATGGTCTCGGCCGACTGGTTGAACAGCGTGACGCGCAGCTCGGCGTCGATGTTGATGATGGCGTCGATGGCCGCGTCGATGACGCGTGTGAGCTGCGCCTCGCTCTCCCGCAGCGCCTCCGCGATGCGCTTGCGCTCCTCGATCTCTTCCTCAAGCGCCGTATTGGTTTCCTGAAGCTCAGCCGTGCGCTCGGCCACCTTTTGCTCCAGCTGATCATGGGCGCGCCGCAGGGCGGCTTCGGCGGCTTTGCGGGCGCGCTGCTCGGCGGCTTCGGCCAGGGCCCGGCGCACCGCGGGGGCCAGCCGCGAGAGGTGGTCCTTCAGCACGTAATCGGTAGCGCCTTCCTTCAGCGTTTCGATGGCGCGCGCCTCGCCAATGGCGCCCGAGACAAACACGACCGGCACCTCGGGGCACCGCTCCTGCACCAGCGCCAATGCCTTCATGCCATCAAACTGGGGCAGCGCATAATCCGCCAGCACCAGATCGGGGGGCGGGTCCAGCGCCTCGACGAACGCGGCCCGCGTGGCGACCTGCTCAATAGCTGCCGGTACATCATGGGCTGACAGCTCACGCGCGACGAGCTCGGCGTCGGTCGCTACATCCTCCAGGTGCACAATGCGGAGCGGCGAAGCGGCAGACGGCTCCATGAGGTGGGGGCGGGGAGGGCGTCAGGTGTGGTGACTGAACGGCTCGTTGAGCTGCAGCCAGTACCGGCCAAGACGCTGGACGGCGCTGGTGAAGTCGACGTAGTCTACGGGCTTTACCACGTAGCTGTTCGCGCCAAGCGCGTAGCAGCGCCGGATGTCCACCGCTTCCTGCGAAGAAGACAGGATGACGACAGGGATGGGTTGCGTGCGGGGATCTGATTTGAGTTGCTCCAGCACCTCCGCCCCGCTAAGGCGCGGCAGCTTCAGATCCAGCAAGATAAGGCGCGGGATGTCTTTTATGGAGCGGTGCGCATATTCGCCGCGGGCAAAGACGTAGTCGAGCGCACGCGTGCCATGGCGCGCCAGCGCCAGGCGGCCATCCAGCCCGATGTCGTGGAGGGCGCGGCGCGCCAGCTCGGCGTCGGACGGCTGATCCTCTACCAGAAGAATGTCTGCCGTATCCGGCAGGGTTGCACGCATCGTCATACAGATAGCGACTCAGGTACGTCGTCGAGAGCAAAATAAAAGGTCGTGCCTTCACCGACCGTGCTTTCCGCCCAGATTGAACCGCCAAGGCGGGCGATGGCCCGGTGCACGATGGCGAGGCCAACGCCGGTGCCTTCGAACGCCTCGTCGTCGTGTAGGCGTTGAAACACGCCAAAGAGCTTATCGGCGTAGGCCATATCGAACCCTACACCGTTGTCGCGCACGTAGTAGACCGGCGTGCCCTCCTGCTCGTGGGCGCCTACCACAATACGCGGCGCCTCCGCTTCGCGGCTAAACTTGAGGCTGTTGCTCAGCAGGTTGGTGAGGATCGTCCGCACCATGGCGGGGTCGCCGGTAGCCTCGGGCAGGGGCTGGATATCGATGGTATCTGCCTCAGCATCGTGAACGCGGAGCAGCTCTTCCACAACGCGGTGGGCGAGGTCTTCCATGTCGATGGGTACCGTGCGGATGTCCTGCCGGCCCAGGCGCGAGAGGGCCAGCAGATCGTCGATGAGCTGGCCCATCCGGCTGGCGCTGGTGCGGATCACATAGAGCAGGCGTTCGCCTTCGTCGTCCAGCATGTCACCGTACTCCTGGTCCAGCAGGCGCGAGAACCCGTCGATGGCGCGGAGCGGTGAGCGGAGGTCATGCGAGACGGAGTAGGTAAACGACTCCAGCTCGGCGGTGCGTTCGGCCACGCGCTGCTCCAGCACTTCTGCCTGGTGCCGTACGCGTTCGAGGAGGCGGGCCTGCCGGATGGCGATGGCCACCTGGTCGGTCACCTCGCGCATCAGGTCCTGATAGTCTTCCGTGAATACATGCCGCTCCTCGTCACCCAGATTTATCAGGCCGATGAGGCGGCCGTCAAGCAGCATGGGCAGGCTGATGTAGGAGCGAATGCCTTCGTCCTGAAGTCGTTGCAGTACCGGCGTAGGCTCTACCGCCGGGAGGTCGTTGACCACCTCGGCATGCCCCTGCCGCAGCCGCTCGGTGACGTGGAATGCCTCGATGGGATAGCGCTGCCCCGGGGTCAGCTTGGACGCGCCTTGGGCCACAGCGCCCAGGATTTCTCCCTCATCGGCCTCGTAGTCAAACACCACGATACTGGCCCGCGCGCATGGTAACTGATCCGTACAGCGCTGCAGGGCCGCATCCGCAATGGCCTGGGGCGACTCAGCGGCGAGGATAGCGCGATCGATTTCATGCAGGGCTTCCAGGCGGTTGGCGTATTGCTGCAGGGCACGCGCCTGGCGTTTCTGCTCGGTGATGTCCTGCGCAATGCAGGCCAGCCCGCCGTCGCTGAGGGGCGTCAGCGAAATCAGCGTGTCGACGGCCTCGCCATCTTTCCCACGGCCCCGCAACTCGCCCGTCCACTGCTTGCCGTCCTGCAGCCGAGGGAGAACGTCGGCTTCCACACGCGCGACCTCATCCTCCTCGTACAGCACCTTCCAGGACTCGCCTTCGATTTCATCGGGGGCATAGCCGTAGATATCCCTGTACGCAGGGTTGGCGTAGGTGAAGCAGCCCTCCGCATCGTGGATCGACATGCCCACGATGGAGGCTTCCATAGCGGCCAGTTGCTTTTGCCGTATCTCCTGCACCTGCCGCCGCTCCTCTACCTCTGCGCGAAGCGCCGTATTGGCTTCGCGCAGGGCAGCTGTCCGGCGCTGCACTTCCTCCTCGGAGGCCGCCCGCTCGGTGCGCAAGGCCTGCTCCATCGCCTTTTGCTCGGTAATATCGATGAACACGCCCCAGTGGGACACCACGGCACCCGCGGCATCGCGGATGGTGCGCACCGTCGTGCGGGCCCAGAAGACCTCGCCGGCCTTGGTTTGCATCTGCACCTCGTCTTCTATTCGGGGCGCGCCCTCCTGTAGCTTGCGGAGGGACGTCCAGGCCCGGGCCTGGCCCTCCGGCGTATCAGCGTACAATACGTACACCGGCTGGCCCTCTAACGCTTCCCGTGTATACCCGAGGCGAGCGGCCGCGGCCTTGTTCACGCTCTTGATCTGCCCATCCGGTGAGCCAATCACATATGGCACCGGGGCCTCCTCATACAGGCGCTCTTGCTCGGATGGCGCTGGGGCAGCCAATGGCTGATGGGATGACGAAGCGTCCGTCGCCATGAGGGCAGTTGATGCGTGAGATGGGAGGAATGAGGATGTGCCGACGGACCGTCGAGACTACGCAGGGCCGTCGTGGTAGAGGCTATGTTGTCATGGTCGCCGTTCCGTTACGCGTACCAAGCGTGCGCACCACGGGTTCGACGCTGACACCGTCCCCGGGCAACCTCCACCGCGCTACCGCTCGCCAGCGGCACCGCCCTGCAGCGTCGCGTGCGGCCCCAGTTCATCACCAAAGGCAGCCACCATAGTGACGATATATCGTCACGGGCGTCGATATAACGTCACGCAAATTGGAGCAGGAAGGGCCAGTTGCAACCATATTATTTTCCCCAAATCATTTCATGTCAGTGGGTTACCTTAAATGCCACGTGCCGAGGGTCTGCTATGGCACGGGGTTTCCATGGTAGAGGAGTAGTTCGCAACGCGGCATCGGCTGCGTCGCCGTTTCGCACGACTCCCACACACCCCTCTCCTGTTATGCCCTCTGCCTCCACAACCCCCACCCGCACGACGACCCGTACCGCAGCACCCTGCACGGGCCGCCCCACAGGCGATGAGTTGGCCGCGCTGAAAAACCGCGACCCTGAGGCCGTCACCTGCTGGATCTACAGCCAGCGCGACTACCTCCGCTCCGTGCTGGCCCGTTTCTCCCGCAATCCTTCCATGGCCGATGACCTGGTGCAGGAAGCCCTCTACCAGGCGCTGCGCAGCCTGCCCAACTTCCGCGGCGACTCCAAGGTGACCACCTGGCTGTACGTGATCGCGCGGAACGTGGCCTCGCAGCAGACGCGCCACACCGACCGCTACCAGCCCTTCAGCTCGGATGATCTCAGCCGCATGGCCGTCACCACCGACGGCACCCTTACCTCCGCCATCCCGAACAATGCCGACCCCGAGCGGGCCACGGTGGATCACGAGGAATCGGCACAGCTGCATCAAGCGCTGGAGGAACTCAAGCCCTCGTACCGTGAAATCATTGAGATGCGTGATCTGAAGCAGCAGTCAACGCGCGAGACGGCCGAAGCGCTGGACCTGACCGAGTCTAACGTCCGCGTGCGGCTGCACCGGGCCCGCAAGAAGCTGCATCAGGTACTGGCCAATCGGCTACCGCATCGCGGCGCTGCAACGGCTCGGTCGTAGGTTAAATGGATCAAGCGATCATGGCGTAACAGTGGACCGTATGGGATAACCTATGGCTACTCCGCCAAGAGCTGAGCCGATCGCGTCCTTCCACCCCCACCCCTGATCCTCATGACGACCTCGACAACAGCGTCCTCTTCCTTCGATCTTCTCGTGATTGGTGCAGGCCAGGGCGGCGGGCCCCTGGCTGGCAAAGCCGCGGAAGCCGGCTGGCGGGTGGCTCTGGTGGAACGGGCCCACGTGGGCGGCAGCTGCGTGAATGAGGGGTGCACGCCCACCAAGACCATGGTAGCCAGCGCCCGGGTGGCCCACCTGGCCCGGCGGGCCGCCGATTACGGCGTACGCACCGGGCCCGTGTCGGTAGACCTTACCACCGTCCGGCAGCGCAAGCGGGACATCGTGGAGCGCTTCCGCTCGGGCAGCAAAAAGGGGCTGACCTCCAAGGAGGGCCTGACCCTCCTCATGGGCGAAGCCTCCTTCACGGGGCCCCGCGCGGTCGAGGTAACCCTCAACGACGGCGGCACGCGTACCCTCACGGCCGAGCGCATCGTAGTCAACACCGGCACGCGGCCGTTCATCCCGCCGATTGAGGGGCTGGCGTCGGTGGACTACCTGACCAATAGCTCGATCATGGAACTGGCCGAAGTCCCCGACCACCTCGTGGTGCTGGGCGGTGGGTACATCGGACTGGAGTTCGGGCAGATGTTTCACCGCTTTGGCAGCGACGTGACCATCATCCAGCGGGGCGATCAGCTCCTGGATCGCGAAGATGCAGATGTCGCGGAGGCCATCGCGGACATCCTGCGAGAGCAGGGCCTGACCGTACATCTTGGCACGGAGGCGTCCGCCGTGACCCAGGCTGCCGATGGCACGATAACCGCAACCGCCACACAGGACGGCAATACGGTGGACGTCGCGGGCTCGCACCTGCTCGTAGCCACCGGCCGCCGCCCCAACACCGACGCGCTCGCCCTGGAGGCAGCGGGCCTCGCCACGGACGACCGGGGCTACCTGCCGGTGAACGAGCGCCTGGAAACAGACGTCCCGGGCATCTACGCCATCGGCGACGTGAAAGGCGGCCCGGCCTTTACGCATATCTCCTATGACGACTATCGCATCCTGAAAGCGAACTGGTGGGAAAACGGCGATCGCACCACGGAAGGTCGAATGGTGCCCTACACCGTATTCATCGACCCTCAGTTGGGCCGCATAGGCCTCAGCGAGGAGCAGGCCCGTGCGGCCGGCCATGACATGCGCGTTGCCCACCTCCCGATGACATCGGTGGCCCGCGCCCTCGAAACCGACGAGACGCACGGCTTCATGAAAGCGGTGGTCGACGCCAACACGGACCAGATCCTCGGCGCCACCATCCTGGGCGTGGAGGGGGGCGAGATCGCCTCGGTGCTCCAGATGGCCATGATGGGCAACGTCCCCTACACCGCCCTGCGTGATGGGGTCTTTTCCCACCCCACCTACACCGAGTCGCTGAACAATCTGTTTATGGCGATGGAGGCGTAGGTCGGGGCGGCGTGTGAAGCGGGCAGATGGCTGTGCGCAGCCGCCGGCGGTTGAGGGGACAACGGGGCAGGAGACGATGAATCGAAGAAACGACGGGGCGAAAAACGCCAAACCAAACACCCGAAACGTAGCGACACGGCGTGCCGTGTCGGGGTACCGTAACACCACGATCGTGGCATAAACGCAACCATCCCAGACCACCGTGACAGCGCAGGGCCCTGCGCCGCAGACACGGGTCCAATCACATACCCCAGAAATGAAAAAACCTCGCCCCCGGAATGGGAGACGAGGCGTTAATCGCGTGCCCGGGAGGACTCGAACCCCCGACCTGCTGATCCGTAGTCAGCCGCTCTGATCCATCTGAGCTACGGGCACGTAGCGCTGAATTAGGACAACCAATGTAGATGGCGTAGGATTCCGGTGCAAATGAACATGCGGTTAATCCGTCCGGGGCTTCGGCTTGCGCGAATCCAGAAAGTAGAAGTGATCGGTGGGGCCGTGGCCCCGCCCCAGGGCGAGCCCATCGCGGATGGCGCCGGTGACGTACGTTTTCGCCGACTGCACCGCGGACGACAGGTCGGCGCCCTGTGCCAGATGCGCAGCAATAGCAGAGGCGTACGTACAGCCCGTCCCGTGCGTGTGTGGCGTGTCGATGCGCTCTGACGTATAGATGCGGAACGTCTCGCCATCGTAGAGCACATCCACCGCCTCATCGTTGTCGGTCAAGTGACCGCCCTTGACGAGCACCGCCGCCGGGCCCAGTGCGTGAATGTGCCGGGCCGCGTCCTTCGCCTCCTCCAGGGTGGTGACCGCCTCCACGTCGGCCAGGCGCGCGGCCTCATGGGCATTTGGCGTCACCAGCGTGGCCAGCGGCAACAGGCGTGTCTTCACGGCCGCAATGGCCTCATCTTGCAGTAGCGTATGGCCCGACTTCGAAATCATCACTGGGTCCACCACCAGCGGATGAAACCCGTGCTCCTCCACTTTATCTGCCACCAATTCTACAATCGCTCGGGAAAGCAGCATGCCTGTTTTGACGGCATCGGGGAAGAGGTCCTCCGCGATCGCATCCAGCTGCGCCGTGATGTGCGTCAGCGGGAAGGCATGGACATCGGATACCGTGTGGGTGTTTTGGGCCGTAGAGGCCACCAGCACCGACGTCGCAAACACCCCATTGGCCTGCATCGACTTGAGATCGGCCTGAATGCCCGCTCCCCCGCCAGAGTCGCTGGAGGCAATGGTGAGTCCGATCGGAAGTGTGGCCATGGTACCAGCGAGAAGACGAAACAGGTTACAAGGGGGCGTCGGCAAGCGCCTGCAGATAGCAGCGCGCGGCCGCCGCGGTGTCGTCGGCCTGCAGAATGCCCGATAACACCGCGACGCCGTACGCGCCGGCCTCCAGGCAAGTTGCGACGCGCGCCGGGGTGATGCCTCCCAGGGCGTACACCGGTGCGGGAGCCACGTGCGCTACCACATCGGTTAGGGCCTGCAGGCCGGCGCCCGGATGGCCAGGCTTGGACGACGTGGGGAAGATCGGGCTAAAAAAGATGTAGGTGGCGCCTGCGCTCAGCGCGGTGGCAGCTTCCGCGGCGGTGTGGGCCGAGTAGCCGAGCGGTGGGGCAGGCCCCAGGCGCAGCCGCGCGATCCGCAGCGAAGGCCCCTCAGCGCCGGTGTGGAACCCTGTGCGCAGCTCCCGCGCCACCGCCAGGCGGCTGTTGATGGATACAAGCACTGATGGGGAGGCCGCCCGCAGCCAGGGCACGAGCCCGCGTGCCGCGCGCCGAAAGAGATCGGTTGACGCCCTGTGAGCGCGCAGATGGACCCAGTCGATGCCAGCACCTACGGCCGCGAGGATGCGGTCGGCCTGGGCCGGCGTGGTGAAGGCATCGCCGATAAGCACCAGGCGGGGCAGCGATGGCGTCACCGGTTCGTTCATGGCGCTCAGGTACCCACCCGTCCAGTTTCCGGAGAGGACGCATCAGCGTACAGGCGCCGCGGGATGCGACCCGCCGTGTGGGCCAGCCGCCCCGCCTTCACCGCGTGCCGGATCGCCTGAGCCATCGCCACGGGATGCTTAGCCTTCGACACGGCCGTGTTCAGGAGCACGCCATCGTAACCCAGCTCCATAGCCATGGCCGCATCACTGGCCGTGCCGATGCCCGCGTCCACCAGCAGCGGCGTGTCGGTGATAAGCTCACGGATGAGGCGCAGATTGTACGGGTTCACCAGCCCCATGCCGCTGCCGATGGGCGAGCCCAGCGGCATTACCGCGGCACATCCCATGCCGGCCAGCTTCTGGCAGGTGATAGGATCGTCGTTGGCGTAGGCCAGCACCTGAAAGCCGTCGTCCACCAGCGTTTTCGCAGCCTTCAGCAGCTGCTCGACGTCAGGGATCAGGGTTTCATCATCGCCGATGACCTCAAGCTTGACGTAGTCGGTATCCAGCGCTTCACGGGCAAGCTGGGCCACCAGCACGGCTTCGCGCGCGGTGTAGCAGCCGGCCGTGTTGGGCAGCAGCTGATAGCCGTGACGCTGCAGCAACTCCAGCATGCTCTCCTCCGACTGGTCACGCACGTTTACGCGGCGGATGGCTACCGTGACCAGTTCGGTACCGGAGGCCTCCATCGCATCCAGCATGACCTGCGGGTTGGGGTACCCGCTGGTGCCAAGCAGCACACGCGAACTGAGCGTCAGGTCGCCAATGATAAGGGGATCACGGGCAGCGGTAGTGTCTGACGCACCGTTGCGGGCAGCAGGGGAAGAAGCAGAGGGAGCAGCCATCTACACAGCGGCTAAAAAGAGGAGAAGGGCGAGCGGCGGAGGTCAGCCACCCTGCGAGGCGGTCACGATTTCGACGTCATCACCGGCGTCGAGCGACCTGGTGGTCCACGCTTCTTTACGGACCACCTCGGCGTTGACGGCCACCGCAATGCCGGGGGCATCTTCCGGGTCGATGCCTTCCGCACGCAGGGCATCAGCGACGGTGGCGCCTTCCGGGAGCGCCGTGGGGTCACCGTTCAAGGTAAGCGCGATTTCTGCTTCTGATACACTCATGCAGAGGCCGCAGGTGATGAGACAAAACGTAAGGGAGAAAACGGCTCGATCCAGGGGGAGGTTTCTCCAGTACGCAGCAGACGCGCCACCTCGTCGGCCGTGATGGGTGTCAGGAGCACGCCGTGCCGGTAGTGCCCCGTCGCAAAGATAACCCCGGGCGCGGCGGAGCGCCCAATGAGGGGCGCGTGGTCCCGGCTGCTGGGCCGCAGTCCCGCCCATGTTTCGGTTACCGGCAGGTCGTAGATGCCGGGCACAATCTCCCACCCGCCCTCGAGTACATCGTAGAGGCCCCCGGCGGTTACCTGCGTGTCGAACCCCATCTCTTCGCTGGTGGCGCCCACGAGCAGGCGCCCGTTTGATTTGGGCGCGAGGTACGCGTCGGGACCGCGCACCACATGCTGCAGGTCGAACGGAAGCTCCATTTGCAACTGTAGCATCTGCCCTTTCACGGGGCGGACGGGTGGGCGATGGTCGCGCGCCAGCCCCTCCACGCCGCGCGACCAGGCTCCGGCGGCCAGCACCACCGCCGATCCGTCGACGCGGGTGCCATCATCCAGTACCACCGCCGGCGCCTCCTCGTCCGGCTCAATCCGTTCAACCGGCGTGTGCTCCCGTAGCGTACCCCCAGCGGTTTGCAGGGCTACCTTCAGCGCCTCAATGAGCTTCCGGTTATCTACCTGATGATCGAACGGCGCGTGGATCGCCGCATGCAGCCGCGGCGCCAGAAACGGCTCAACCGCGCGGGCTTCCTCACCCGTCAGCCAGTCAACGTTCAGATCGTGCTCGCGCTGAAAATCGTACAACCGGCGCAGGGCTTCGGCGCTGTCGCGGTCGTCGGCCACGATGAGCGTACCCTCGTCGCGGTAATCCACCGACTGCCCGGCGTCGGCCTCCAGCTCCTCCACAAACTGAGGCCAGCGGTCGAGGCTTTCGCGGTTGAACGCATACAGCTCCAGCTCTTCAAACTGCAACTCGGCATCGGGGGCCAGCATACCGGCCGCCAGCCACGAGGCGCCACGCCCGGCTTCCGCGCGGTCGAACACCTCCACCGCACGTCCGGCCCGCGCCAGCCGCCAGCCAATTGACAGCCCAATGGTGCCGCCGCCTACAATCAGTACAGGAGCCATGGGTGAGAGGGGTAAGGAGTGAAAAAGACGTACACGTAGGACACCCAGGAGGGCTCATTACACAATATGCCAGGCCCGGCGTTAGTTTCTTTTAGCGCCATACCTTACACAAACCCCACAGTCCGCTCTCCATGTCTACATCGCCCGAGGTTATCATCGTTGGCGCCGGTCTGGCGGGCGCCTGTGCGGCGCTGGAGCTCAGCCGTACCCGCGAGGTGCTGGTGATTGATGCGGTGGGGGCCGCGGCCGGAGCCTCCGGGGCGGCGGCCGGCCTCGTGAACCCGTTTATGGGGCGCAAGGCGCGTCCGGTCTGGCAGCTGGAGGATGCGCTGACCGCCGTTCGTGCGACTATTGCGCGGGCCGAGGCCGACGACCTATTCGATGGCCGTGGCGTGCTGCGCCCGGTGGTGGAAGACGGGCAGGCGAAGGTATTTCGAGAGCGGGCAGCGGAATTTTCTGACCATCTGACGTTTCTATCGGCTGAAGCGGTAGCGGCACAGTACCCGGCCGTCGCGGCTCCGGCCGGGGCGCTGTGGGTGCGCACGGGCGGGGCGGTGATGGTGCCTTCCTTTGTACAGCGCGTGCTGGATGCGGCGGCCCGGCGGGGGGCAACCGTTATTTCGGGGCAGCACGTCTCGGCCTGGCGCAGCACCGAAACCCACGCCACCGTGACGCTCGACCACGGCGAGGAGCTCCGGGCCGGGCACGTGGTGCTGGCGATGGGATACGGCGGAATAGGCCATCCCGCGCTTGACGCCCTGGAGCTGCGGGGCGTGAAGGGCCAGACCCTCCGCGTGCGTCTCCCTGCTCCCCACACCACCGATCAGCTGCCCCCCGTCGCCGGGTCGGGCTACGCGGTGCCGGTGCCTACCGATGCCGCGCACCGCACCCTCATCCTGGGCAGCTCCTACGAACACCACTTCACCACGCTGGACCCGACCGGAGCGGCCACCCAACAGATTCTCCACAAGACCCAGCGCCTCGTACCGGCCCTCGCCGAGGCCACCATCCGCGGTGCTGTGACCGGCGTGCGGGTCTACGCCGGGCAGCGCAACCTACCCGTCCTTGCGCCTCTCTCCGATGCACCCCGCGTGTGGGCCTTCACCGGCTTGGGCTCGAAGGGGTTGTTGATGGCGCCGCTATTTGCGCGGAAGCTGCGGGACCACCTCCACGACCCTTCCGGTGTGCCCGCAGCCCTGAGACTGAAAGAGCCTTCATAAGGGCGCTTGCACCGTTTGCGCAACGGGCCGGGGACGGCCTGCGGTACTGAGGGGTGGTGGGCTTCCCCCTTCCGGTCCTGGCGGACCACCTTCCCCCAGGGGAAGGCGAGGAAGTGGCGTCGGGCATAGGAATCGGCTCCCCCGGCCCGAGGCAACGAGCGCAACGACTCGTGACCGAAAAGAGCAAACTGTCGTACAGCGCGGGCCGAAGGTCATGCCCGTGGTACTGAGGGTGGTGGGCTTCCCCCTTCCGGTCCTGGCGGACCACCTTCCCCCAGGGGAAGGCGAGGAAGTGGCGTCGGGCATAGGAATCGGCTCCCCCTTGGGGGGAGCTGTCGCGCAGCGACT